>Ga0078972_1000994_pt1 | contig 113512 bp, 125 predicted proteins | sample YelNatPaOPGAMG01_FD_67568 | JGI IMG/M metagenome (GOLD analysis project Ga0078972, IMG submission 67568) | Hot spring thermophilic microbial communities from Obsidian Pool, Yellowstone National Park, USA - OP-RAMG-01 (SPADES assembly) (version 2) | ecosystem: Environmental > Aquatic > Thermal... | reverse complement strand
GAACATTAAAGGGGATTAAGAAACTTAATATCCCATTATCTTTAACGTATTGACTAAAACATCGTGCAACAAACAAAGTTGCTATATCACGTCTAACTTTACCCAACCCCATTCCTTTAGTTTTTTCCAATAATCCATAACGATCCCACAATTCTTTTGTTGAATTTCTATAAAACTCAGGTAAGTTTTCCCAATTTATCCAAGGTGGATTGCCAACAACATAATCAAATTTACCAATAAGCATTGGTGAGAAGGAGTTTTTCAATAATTGCGTCCAAATTCTATTTTTTCCATATTTTTCTAATTTTAGAATTTTATCATAAAGTCGAATAAAAGAGTTAATTGATTGTTTGCTTAGCGGTATTTTCTTGTTTAGTATCTTCTCAAATTCTTCTTTTGTCCAGCCAATTTTGATGCCTTCAGATATAATTGAAAGAACAGGATAAAGATAATTCTTATCTATAACTTCTTTTGTAACCCAAAATCTTCCTTCATTCGTATGTAATTCAAATTCTTGTTCCCCTGTATATGTAGCCTTTCTTATTACAGAAATAGAATCGGCAAGATAAATCGGAATTTCAATTCCTTCTCTTGGTCTGTATCTTAACAAATCTGATAAAGCAATCAAATAGTTTGCCTTGGACGCCAAGACCGCTAGAGGATTAAGATCTATACCCTTAACATTGTTAATTATTTTTTGTATCAATTCTCTCTTGTCGAGAAAATGTTCATCAGCATATTCTTTAATTCTTTTTATAACCAATACAAGAAAAGTTCCAGAGCCACAAGCAGGATCTAAAACCCTTTTATCAGGATTACCATCATAACCAACTTCATTTAAAACTAATTCAGCTAGCCAGTCTGGTGTAAAATACTCGCCTAATCTATGCCTGATGTCTCTGGGAACTAAATTTTGATAAAGTCTTTTGAATAGATCTTTCACTCTTTCTGGATTCAATTCAACTGTTGCTGGTTCATAATCCAAAAGTTTCTTAACTATCTCAAAAATTGATTCTGCTATTTTCTCATTCCATTCATCTAAATACCAAGCAAAATAATCGGCTTCCAGAAAATTTCTTATACCAACAGTTGCAAAAATCCCACCTTCTTCTAAGTCTTTTAGCTCTTCCAGCATTTCTTTATGACTTCTATAGTAAGCTTCTTCTACTCTCTTAAGATAAGAACCCAAAAGACTGTCAGCAAACAGTGTGACAATTTCGGAGGTTAACAATTTCATCAGGATAGTATAGTAAGTGTGAATTGCATAGAGTAATTTTTCAACATCAACTTTCTTGTGATCTGATAATCCGTAGTATTCCACTAAGCCAGATAATTTATCTGTAGAATAAGAACATACTTGTGAAAAAACCCTTCTCCAATCATTGAAAAGCATATTAGTTCTTGCTGAATTTTTATCAACAAGAGAGTCATAAAGTGCCAAAATGACTTTTTTACTTATTTCACTTTTAGGTCCAAAGTCCAAAAGCAAGAATTCAGCATCAATAGGCTTTCTTCTCAAACCTCTAATCGACTCTAATAACCTCAATATTGTTTGTGCATTAACTGGTAAAGGTTCTTCTTGTTCCTCCCATTCATTTTTTCTAAACCTAACAAAAGAAATCTTATAACCATCAATTATTATCCCAAGCCATCTTCCAAAATATTTGGGATCAACTGCTTCTTTTGTTATGTATTCTTTTAACTTTTCTTTGAATTTTATAAACTTGCTTTTGCTATCTAGTTCTCCTGGTTTTTTATATTCTATTATTACATGGCCATAAAGAGCATCTTTTCTTATGCCAGAAATTTCATGTCTTGTTTTGTGTTCATAGGATGCTTTAATTCCCCCTTCTTTGATTATAGGATCTATTAGTTTTTCTACTGCCATTTTTAATTCTTCTTCATTTCTGGATTCTGAAGCACACTTGATTATTTCAGTAGCTAATTTATTAGTGTCAATTTGTTCTAGACTTATCCCGTTGGATATATTTACCATCTTCTCAACCTTTAGCAATTTCTTTTAAAGCTTCCTCAGGACCTATTAGTTTGTATAGTCTCTTTCTTGAGTCACTTGGATCTAATCTTACTTCCAACCACCCAGACTTCTTCAAGTCTGATAAAATAATACTAACCATTTTATCGTCATTAAGTGTCTTTGACGCATCCTCATGATTAAATTCTTTATTTTTAAATTTAGTCCAAAGTTTAGAATATGCTTTCATTATCCATTTAGGTAAAGGTTCTACCATTTTACATCACCTATGCCAATAACATAATTAATAGTTTAAAAGTTTATAAATTTAACGTTTAACCTATATACTTAACTATAGAAATATTTAAATAGTAGTTATGCTAATAATATATTAGATATGTAAACAACATAAAGATTAATTCCAGAGGGCTTTGCCCTTGAAAGACCAACCCTCTGGAGTGGAGTTGATCCCATGAAGAGAACAAACCCCACAAAGAGAAGTAAGGTTAAAGAGAAATTTAAAGGTTTCTCTGAAAAACAATTATTGGAATACCCAGAAGTTCAGACTTGGTTAAGAACTGTTAGCGAAAAATCAGCCAAGCTATACATCAAATGCTTAGAAAAGTTTTGCAACTGGTGCAAGAAATCGCCTGAACAACTTATTCTTGATAGAGATAAAGAATTGAAATCTACAAATCCTAATGGAAGAACAGAAACCAGAAACTTGATTCTCGACTTCAGAAAATATCTTGAAGAACAAGGTTATGCACCTAAATAAATTTAAATAGTCAAATTTTTAAGGCAGTATGAGGATTGGTTTTCCTAACAATCCCAGAAAAGATTTGTTGGAAGAAATAGAGTGGATAGGAAAAAACGGCTTTGACTTTGTCGATTTGTTTTTAGAGGAAGATCAAGCAGTGCCTGAAAAAATTAATGTAGAAAAAGTAAAAAAACTTTTAGAAAAATATAAGCTCAGTGCCATAGGCCATACAGCATCGCCTTCAAAATTGCTAAGAGAAGCTGCAGTTCTAGAAGCTAAAAGGTATTTTGAAGTTTTCGCTAAGCTTAACATTAAATATGTAACAATTCATGCCATTGGCCGCCGGGAATGTTTTCGGCTAAGGAAGGCATAAAATTTCAAGTGCAAACACTCAAAAAATTGGTAAATGAGGCAAAGAAATATGGCATAAGCATTCTTTATGAGCCAATAGACACGCCTAATGATAACATAGAGAATATTTCTGAAATTTTAAAGCAAGTGCCAGAATTGTATCTTCACCTCGACATAGGCCATTCAAACCTTTATGGAAGAAAACCTGAACAATTTATAAAAAAATTTCACAAGAAATTGAAACATATTCATCTACATGATAATAATGGCATTAGTGACTTACATCTTCCGATTGGAACAGGCAACATAGATTGGAAAAACACCATTAAAGTCTTGAAAAAATATTATAAAGGGACTATAACCTTGGAAATATTTTCTCGAGATAAAGATTATGTGTTGTTGAGCAGAGAGAAGTTCAAAAAATTGTTAGGCTAAGCGCCCGGGGTGGGACTCGAACCCACACAGGCAAAAGCCCACTGGCTCTCAAGGCCAGCGCCATACCAATTAGGCGACCCGGGCCCAAACTCAAAGGTTTTTGTTATATAAATTTTTAATGCCACAGCCTTTCATTAGATGGATAACATAAGAATGGGGGAAGTGAGCGGCAAGGATTTAAAAAATGTTAGGAAATTTGCGCGCTATCTGAATTCCTTGGTAGAGGAAGATGCACCAATTTCTACTGAACAAAAAAATTGGTTTGAGCGACATGTCAGATATTTTGAAAAGAGAGTTGGAGGAGATAAAAAAGAAAAAGAGGATTTCAGTTGTTGCTTGTATAGAAGGAAAGAAAAGGAATGCAAGAATTGTCGGCTGGTGCAGAATTTGGCTTCATAAGTTTAGGGAAAACCACATCGCGATTTCTGTGGCAAAAGCGTGGAGAAGGAAGGGAATAGGAAAGCGATTGATGAAGTTTGCTTTGGCAGAAGCAAAGAAAAAGCTTAAGCCAAAACCAAAGATTTTTATGCTTGGCGTAATTCCAAGCAACAAAGAAGCAATAGCGCTTTACAAAAAACTTGGATTCGAAAAAGTAGCATCGATACCAAACAAGCTTCAATACAAAGGCAGACTTGTGGCAGAGATCGTAATGATGAAAAAGGCATGGAAAACAACAACAGCAACACGGGCATAAATTTAAATAAAGTGACTAAATAAATAAGGATAAAAAATAAGGGAGGATGGTTTACAAAATAGCAAAAAAAATCTTTGGTGAAAAAACAGAAGAATATGCTCCTTTGTTAGAAGAGCTTGAAAAAGAGGCAGAAAGGGCTGGGGTTAAGGTTGAGGATATGTATGAAGATGGCTTGAAAATTATTCAAGATCTGATAAAGGATAAGGATGATTTGAAGACGATAGTTGAGTTTGGTAAGGAAGCTGCGAGGGCTGGAATCAATATTAAGCATCTGTATGAATATGGCTTTAAAGGAGTTAAAAGTTTGATAAAAAGTAAGGAGGATTTAAGAGAAATGGGAAAAGAGTTGGTTGAGTTTGGAAAAGAAGCACTAGAAGCTGGGATTGATGTTGGGAGTGTATATCGTGGTTTGTATACGCTTGAAGGGGATGTGATAAAGGATAAAGAGGATTTTAGGATAATTGTTGACTTGGGCAAAGAAGCAATAAAAAGTGGAATTGATGCTGGAAGCATGTATGGAGATGGCTTGAGAAATGTTAAAGATTTGATAAAGAGTAAGGATGATCTGAGAGAGATAGGAAAGGAGATAATTGAGTTAGGGAAAAAGGCTGTCGAGGCAGGATTTAATGTTGGGGATATGTATGAATATGGCTTGGGATGTGTTAAAGATTTGATAAAGAGTAAGGATGATCTGAGAGAGATAGGGGAAGAAATAGTTGAGTTGGGGAAAGAAGCCGCTAATGCCGGAATCGACACTGAGGAAATGTACAAATATGGTTTTGGAAATGTTAAAGATTTGATAAAGAACAAGGAATATTTAAAGACAATAGTTGAGTTGGGGAAAGAGGCTGCAAGAGCTGGAGTTGATGTTGTGAATATGTATGGATATGGTTTGTGGAGTGTGAAAGATTTGATAAAAAATAGAAAAGACTTAGAGGAGATAGGCAGAGAATTGGTTGAGTTGGGGAAAGAGACAGCGAGAGCTGGCTTTAAAGTGAAAAGTATGTACAAATATGGTTTTGGAAATGTTAAAGATTTGATAAAGAACAAGGAATATTTAAAGACAATAGTTGAGTTGGGGAAAGAGGCTGCAAGAGCTGGGATTGATGTTGAGAGCATGTATTACAATGGTTTGAGAAGTGTTGAAGATTTGATAAAAAGTAAGGATGATCTGAAAGAGATTGGAAAAGAAATAATTGAGTTAGGAAAAAGGGCTGTCGAGGCTGGGGAGAATGTTAGTGATGTATATGAACGTGAATTGAGGAAAAGGGCTGAGGAACTCAAGAAAAAGAGATGAATGCAGGGGCTGGGAGGACTTGTGCTAAATTAAGATTTGGCGGACAAAGAAAAAAGGAAAAGGCTCGAAAAACTTGATTCTTTAAGTAATTCATCAATTTAAAAAATAAGTGAGATTTAATTTAGATTTTGTGTATCAAAAAATGGCATATGGCTATGAAAAACCAAAAGATTTTAAAAACAAAGGCCAAATCAGAAAATGACATACTTCATAAAAGATGCAATAGAAGGAAGGGCGAGTGCGCATGGCTATTTTGTAAGGTTTGGGAAGGGCACTTTTGAAAATCGAGCGATATTGAGCATTGATGCAAAAAAAATGCAGGTTAAGGGAAGTTATGAAAATGTAAAATCGATTTTGTTGTGGCTTTTTAGCATCTTTGCAAAATGTGAAGTTAGAGGCAAGATATTAAGCACCTCTGAGCTCGATGGGCTTTTAAAAGAATGCGGGTTAGAATTTGTAAAAAAGAAGAAGGAAGGCTTGTTTGAGTATGACGTGTCTGGAAATTTAGAAAATGGAACAAAGCTTGAAGCTGCTTATGCCTTGTTGCTTGATGTCAAAGCTGATGGCATAGAGTTTAAATGCAAAAAAAGGCTTCCAAAGCCAAGCACGAAAAGTGAAAAGACTGATGAGGCATTTTTTTCCTTGCAACTTAACAAAGAAACCTTTGATGGCTTTGCGAAAGAATTTTTGTTTGATGTAGAGGAAAAAGGAGGCAAGATAAAGATAAGACATGATTTTGTTATAGAAGAAATTATCCTGCCAAAAATCCAGGCCGATTTTGAAGTGTTGAGAAAAGAGGCGAAAAGAAAAGGAAAGATTGTTAGGATTATAAGCATAGATGGGAAAGAATTTAAAAAACAATATGCATTTATAGCATAATGGAAAAAGATATTGGCTTGAGGATTGGGCTTGAGATACACCAACAGCTAGACACAAAAAAACTCTTTTGCTCTTGTCCCTCTTTAGCAAAAGAAAAGGCAAAGCCAGATTTAATAATAAAAAGAAATCTTTTTGCAATTTCTGGAGAACTAGGAGATATCGACATAGCTGCGCTCTATGAACAGGAAAAAAACAAAAATCACTTTTACTACTTTTACAACGATTGTTGTTGTCTTGTTGAGCTTGATGAAAAGCCTCCCGAGCCCATCAACCAAGAGGCTTTGGAAATAGCTTTACAAATTTGCATGTTGCTTAATGCAGAAATTCTCTCTCTAACCCAAGTCATGAGAAAGATTGTTATAGATGGTAGTGATGTTAGCGGCTTTCAAAGAACCTTGTTGCTTGCAAGAAATGGAAAGCTTGATTATGAGTTTGAAGGCCAAAAGAAGACGATAAGGATTGATACTATATGCTTAGAGGAAGAGGCTGCAAAAAAAATTAAAGAAGATGGCCAGAACGTTTACTGGAGCTTGGATAGATATGGTATTCCGCTTGTAGAAATCACAACAGAATCGAGCATAAAAAGCCCAGAAGAGGCCAAGGTTGTGGCCCTGGCTATAGGTGAGCTGTTGAGAGCATGTAAAGTGAAAAGAGGACTAGGAACAATCAGGCAAGATCTAAATGTTTCTGTCAGAGGTGGAGCAAGAACAGAAATAAAAGGCGTGCAAGAGCCGAGACTAATTCCTGTTGTGCTAAAAAATGAGGTTGAGTATCAGCTTGAAGAGATAAAAAAAGGAAAAAAGCTTAGCGAGAGTGTGAAAAAAGCTAACGAGGATGGAAGCTTAACGTTTTTAAGGCCTTTGCCAACATCAGCCCGAATGTATCCCGAAACTGATTTGCCACTTATCAAAATAGAAAAAAGTCTGCTTGAAAAAATCAGAAAGAGCTTGCCAAAAACAATTCAACAGCTCAGAGAAGAAATAGGCATTGAAAATGTTGAGTTGGCGGAAGGCATAGTGAAAAAGAAGGAAAGGCTGGAAATTTGGCAATCACTTCAGCATATGCTAAAGGATGCAGAAACAAAAATGCTTCTGGCTAATTTGCTCGTCAACACAGCAAGAGAGCTGAGCAGAGAGCTAAAGCAGGATGAGGAAGAAATTTTGGAAAGGGCAAGACAAGTATTGCCAAGGCTCATCAATGCAGTAAACAAAAACAAGATAACTAAGCAGGCTGCCAAAGAAGTGTTTGTTGTTGCCATAAAAGAAAAGACAGAAGAGAAAGCGATAGATGGCTTGATCGAAAAATTCAAAATTATGTCGAGACAGGAGTTAGAGGAAAAAATCTTGCAGCTGAGCAAAAGTGTAGACAAGAAGTATTTGATGCAAGAGGCAATAAAACGCTTTAAGCTTAATGCAGATATAAAAACTATAGTCGAGATAGTAAACAAGATTTTGGCGATTGGCTAAGTGGTTCCTTTAGGGCGCAAGCAGAAGTTTATTCTGCAAAAAGTCAAACAACAAAAAGATTTAACAAAGAGTAAGAGCAAAGTTTTCAGCAACAAAGTTTAAATAGTTAATACTTTTGTAAAATTATAAAATTACAAAAGAGAGTGCAAAATGATGCTCAGAAGGATTCAGATTGCAGTATCTGTAGTGTTGTTTGCAATTTTTTTTGTATTCGCTTTACTTATCATTAAGCCCATAGCTTCAGCCTTTATTGCAGGAATTCTGCTTGCCGTAGCTACTTATCCACTTTACAAATTTTTGGTAAAATATTTGAAGTACAAAACCTTGGTGGCATTTTTGATATGTGTTGTGCTACTTGTTGTGATTGGAGTTGGGACTTGGTATGGAGCCAAGCAAATGGCTGCCCAAGCGGCAAGCTTCTACAAAGAAATAAGAAAGTACGATGTGCCTGAAAAAATTGCAAAGTTTGTTACTAGCATAATTTTGCCAAACGAAACCTCTCAAGACCTCGCCGATACTATTGAGTTAAAAATAAAAAATGGTGTAAAGACCTTTTCCAATTCTCTCTCGACGGGAGTAGATAAGTTCTTGTCAAACATAGTGATGTTTGTGCTTCAACTTTTTGTTGCTTTCTTTGTTATGTTCTATTTCTTGAGGGATGGTGAAGAGATATATAAAGGAATTTATGAAATTCTGCCTTTCGACGAGAAAACAAAAAAGCTTTTTGAGAAGAGAAGCGAGGAGGTGACAAGGGGCGTTATAGTTGGAAGAATTATTTTGGGGATTATTCAAGGAATTGTTTGCGGCATAGGATTCTGGATCTTCGGAGTTAAGCAGCCAATTCTTTTCGGAGTGCTTGCAACTTTCTTCGCAATAATTCCTTTCATAGGCCCTTGGTTTGTCTGGATTCCTGTTGGCATAAACCTGTTTATAATTAGCGGTGTAAAAGTAGGAATTCTGCACATGCTTTTCCAGTTTATAGTTACAAGCAACATCGATAACTTGCTTTCTCCGATCATAATAGGAAAAACTGCCCGTATGCATAACCTAAATGTTTTGATAGGAATGATGGGTGGCTTGCTTGCTTTCGGCATAGTCGGCTTTTTCATAGGGCCTTTGATTATTGAATATGTATTTTTGTTTTTGGAAATTTTTAAGGAGGAAGTGGAAAGGTTAAAAAAGGAAAGGGAGGAGAGGGAAAAGAAGGAAAAGGAAAAAAGAGAAGCTAAAACATAAAACCAGGATGTTAGTAAAATGTTGGCAAAAGTCAAAAGCCTTAACATAATTGCAGGAAGGCCAGTAGCATTTTTGCCGATCGAAATAGCTAAGTGGCTCAATGTTGCTGTTGGAGATAGAATAGCTATAAAGAAATATGGTCAGGCCAATGAGATTGCTGCAATAGTAGACATAACAAAGACTGAAGAAAGAGATTGTGTTTATTTGTCCAATGAGGTCTTTAGCATTTTGAAACTTGCTGAGGGGGATGTTGTAGAAATAAATCCTGCACAAAAACCGCTAAGCATTTTTTACATAAAGGAAAAGCTCGACGGAAAAAAGCTGGGCTATGAAAAAATCTATGAGATAATTAGTAGGCTTGTTAAAAATGAACTTTCTGAAGCGGAAATAGCATATTTTGTTTCTGCTTGCTATACAAGAGGTATGAGCATGGATGAGATTTTCAGCTTAACCAAAGCGATGATAGAAGTTGGCAAAAGGATTAGCTTTGACACAAGATATGTTTTGGACAAGCACTGCATAGGAGGAATTCCTGGAAATAGGGTAACTCCTCTTATTACCTCTATAGTGGCTGCAGCCATAAAAGAATTCAAGCTCGATGCAGTGATACCAAAAACCTCAAGCAGGGCAATCACCAGCGCAGCAGGAACAGCAGATGTAATAGAGCTGCTTGCAAGGGTAGAATTTGATGTTGATGAGATAAAAGCAATTGTTAAGAAGGCTTATGGGTGCTTGGTGTGGGGAGGTGGCTTAGGCATAAGCCCTGCCGATGACAAAATCATACAAGTTGAGCGTTTCTTGAACCTTGATCCAGAGAGTCAGCTTATAGCCAGCATCATGAGTAAAAAGATTGCAGTAGGCAGCAATATAATTTTGATAGACATACCATATGGCAAGGGAGCTAAAGTAGAGAGCTTGGAAAAAGCAAGAAAGCTCAAGACAATGTTTGAGGCTATAGCGAAGAGGTTCAAGGTTAAGCTAAAAGCAGTCTTAACAGATGGTAAACAACCTATAGGCAACGGCATTGGGCCTATGCTCGAGCTTATCGATTTGATTGCAGTATTGAAAAACAAGCCAAACAGGCCTCTTGACCTTTACAACAAGTCCATCTTCTTAGCAAAACAACTTTTGGAAATGGTAAACAAAAAAGCTTCACAAAGCGCAGAGCAGATATTGAAGAGTGGCAAAGCTTATGAGGCATTCGAGAGAATTATAAAGGCACAGGGTGGAGAGGTTAACGAGAAAAAGCTAGCGACATCAAGCCTTTATGAAGAGATAAAAAGTGAAAAAGATGGAAAAATTGTTGAAATAGACAACAAAAAAATCAATTTTGTTGCGAGAGTAGCCGGATGTCCTGTAGACAAGTTAGCTGGAATTTATTTGATGAAACATCTTGGTGATAAGGTTGAGAAGGCAGAGCCTTACGCAATTCTCTATGCAGAAACAAAGGAAAAGCTTCAGCATGCACTAAAAGTTTTTAAAAGCATGGCGCCGATAACAATAAAGTGAAGTAAAAATTAAAGTAAAAAAATAAAGCATAAGCAAGCTAACAACAAAATTTTTAAAATCAAAAAACAAATTTACAAATGGAAAAGGAAAATTTCATGATGTTCTTCAGAAAAAAGCCGACACTCGCATTAATAACCTTGCTGACAGACGAAAAAGCAAAATACGGAAGCATTCTTGCGAAAAAAGTAGACTGCACCTACAGCCATGCTGTTAAAATACTTAACGGGATGGAAAAGATGAAGCTCATAGAGTTTGAAAAAAAAGGAAGGACAAAACTCGTCAAATTAACGCCAAAAGGCAAACAGGTTGCCGAGTTGCTTAAAAAGCTTAAAGAAGTTCTCGAATAAATTCAAAGCCTACCGCGATTTTCTCCAAGCGTGATGCCTGTAGCGATTATGTGTGCTATTCTTAACTGCTCGGGCACTGCACCATGCTTCAAGCTCAAACGCAAGATCTCTCTTGCTTTATCCTCCTCTATCCCATAAAACTGAAAATAAATTTTTTTGTTCTTAACTTCTAACTCTCTCGCTTCTCCTGCTTTCTCTATCAGGCTTATCTTATCCGCCTTGCCAATCTTTTTCAAAACACTCTTAATCAGCTTTATCCTCGGCTTTCTCCTGCTTACAACAATGACGGGCAAGCCTGTAGCATAAGCGAGCTTTGCTATATCTATAACATTGAAGCCAGCCACGGCTATGCCACTAATCATTATCAAGCTAAGTTGCTCCTTGTGCTTGCTTCTGTTTATTGCATCGATCAACTTTTCTGTAGCATCATCCCCATCCACAGTAGCATAAAAGCTGATTAAGCCATCCATAAACTCTGCTCCCCTAAAAACAACCCCGACAACAAGACATTGCTTTGATTTTCTCTTGTCGAAGTAGCCATCGTCGACTCCCAAAATTCTCATCTCCCTCTTTATTCTTTTTATCTTCTTTATCGGCATTTGTCGCATCTGCTTTGCCATAGGAAAATGGCCCCGACGGGATTCGAACCCGCGACACCCGGATTAAGAGTCCGGTGCTCTAACCTGGCTGAGCTACGGGGCCTAAAAAAACAATACCAATGCAATTAAAAATTTTAGCATGAAACAAAAGCAAATTCAGCCCAAAAAGGCATTAAGTCTTTTTATCGCATCTAGCTTCTCTCTCTTCCCAATTTCTGCACTGCTTATAGCATCTTGCAGCAGCTGAATGGACTTTTCATATCTAAGCTTGTTTACTGGATAGGGCACGCCATCTTTGCCGCCATGCGCAAAGCTATAGACTGACGGATCTTTCCAGCTTGGCTCCTTACCATAAATCAAAGTACTTATCAAAGCAAGGGCTCTAACATTCGCCTTTCCCATTCCCTTTATGCTCAGCATCTCTGCAAAATCCTTTGGATTTTTTTCATAAGCATTTTTAAAAGCATCCCAATTAAGCCTTTTTGGCAAGCTAAAGATTTCATGCTCGCTCTGCATGATCAACCTCTTTATCTTTTGCCTTTTCTCTCTTTCCACAGCAGCTTTTTCTAGCTCCTCTTGACTTATCTCCAGCCATCGATGCAATGTCGCTTGTTTTTCTTCCAGCTTCAAACTTTCAAACTCTCTCCTCAATCTGCTTGCCCTTTCCTTTGCCAAATCGAGGCATTCATTTCTTGCCTCTTCGCTCTTTCGGCTTGCCAAATCTAGCACTTTAGGCAACTTGAAGGACGTTATGATTTTATGCACATCATTAAAAAAGCCTCTTTGGCTTACATCTTCGTAAAGCCAATGGTAACGCCTGGCATAACTACTAAACTCATTCATCCCTTGCTGCACAACTGCATATCTTGCATCTTCATCAAAAATTAAGGTGTGGTGGTAAAGTTCATAGCTGTCCTGTAAAGCAACATTGTCTGTCTTGGCTATAAGCTTGCTTGCAAGCTTTAGCATTTCTATCTTTTTATCAGTCATGCTAATCCTTTCTGCATATTTCTCTATGTGCTCAGGAGTTTTTTTGCTTGTTTTTCCCTTGCCACCAGCCACATACAAGCCAACTTCTGCCTTTAAAAAAGCCTCTCTCAAGGCTGCCATCACTGTTGTTGTTAAACCTGAGCTATGCCAATCGAAGCCAAGAACACAACCAAAAGCCTGGAACCAAAAAGGATCGCTAAGCCTGCTTAGCATCTCTTTCCTTCCATATTCAAAAACAATTATCTTGCTTATAGCTTCAGCCAACTTAACCATTTCAGCATAAAGCCATCTAGGCATCTTGCCATAATGCAAAGGCAACTCTGCTATTCCTCTCAGCGGCATAAAAAACAAGGATGCAAAGGTTAATAAGTTTTTGGCAATTTGGTAGATTTCAAACAAAATTACAAATTAAAACCTAACAAAATCTAAACAATAATGTTTGTCTCCTTTATCTCTTTTGAATGTTGATCAAGGTCTCCCCTTTCCAAGCAATCCCAACATGTATGTATAGTTCCATCTGGCTCCTTAACCTTTCCTGTTCCCTTGCACTTCGGGCATTTTGGGTTGGCCATGTTACTATATTCCAACAAACTTTAAATACTTTTTCGTTATTTGTCTTGGAAAAAGGTAGTAAAAAGCTTTGGCTTTCTAAAAGTTATTCTAAAGGGCTTTATAATTGAAAGGAAAGTATAGAAAGCTACTGCGAATATTTTAATTTGCCTAAGTGCGGTTTTAAATTTTCGAAATAATTAACAAAGCCCACTAAAGAAAAGATTTTAAATTCAGCTTTTTTTAATTTTGAATGAATGCAAAAGAGGGGAAAAACAATAAAAATGCGGCACTTTTAATTCCACTTTTATTTTTTGCTCTATCGATTTTACTTTTGGCAAGCTTTGCAAATGCAGCAATCAATGAAACGAAACAAGTTGAGGATGCTTACAAGTGGCTCAAGCAACAAGTTCAGCAGAAAGGATGGGCAAGCCTTAGCACAATACAACATGAGCTTGCTTTGCTTGCTCTTGCCTATGATTCAAATTTCAAGGGTTCTGGCCTCAGTGCATTGAAGGCTAAGGGCTCGCCTGCAGGCAAGCCTGTCTGCTTTGGCGATGCTGGAACTTGCAAGATAAAAGAAACAGCTCTAGCTTCTCTCGTCTACAACAAGCTTGGCATAGACAACAAGGCCTTGAACGAGTGGCTTCTCAACCAATCTACAACATTCCAAAACATTCAATGGTATTTGCAGATAGATGTTGAAAGAGGAGAAAGTGCAAACTGCAGCATAAGCTACAACGACAAAACACAAAACGTCACGATTTTTGAAAATAAAAGCTTAGTAGTTAGTAGTGGAAACTGTCTTTCGGCATTCCAAGGATACTGGACAAAAATAGCTAAAGAATACTATGGCTATGACTTTTACATAACATGCACTGTAAGCAATGGCAAGCCATACAAGGTAAATTTCTTGTACAAGGAAAGCGATGCTGATCCAAAGTGGTATGTCAGCAATGTTTTCTACAGCCTTGCAAGCGGAGAGGAGATTATGGTCAACATCAATGACTTTTCAAAATGCTTAAGCGATGCAGGAGGCTGTGATTATGAGGCAAATGCCATAGCAGCTTATGTTTTAAAGTTGAGTGGAAATGAGGATTACAAAGGCTTGTTGCCATTTTTAAAAATTATGGAAAAGGCAAACGAAAATGTGAACAGCTATGCCTGGCTCTATCTCATAACTGGAGATCCTAGCTATGCAAGTCTTGTGCTCAACAAAATGCAGAAGCAAGGCTTTTGGGCCTGGCCACTGAGCAAGTTTGGCCAATTTTACGATACTGCAATAAATGCATATGCAGTAAAAGATTCTTCTGAGTATAACATAACAAAAACAAAAAATTATCTGTTGAATGCACAGAAAGATAACCATTGGAATTGCGGAGCAGGATGTGATGAAATCAGAGATACTGCTTTAATCTTATATGTGTTTTGGCCGAAAGGAATTGCTATGCCTTCTGCCATTGCAGCGACAGACTGTGAAGCAATGGGTGGACAATGTGCAAATGCTTGCGAAGCTGACTATATAGAAAATCCAAGCCTTAGTCCATCATGCGAAGCTTTAGCATTCACAAAATGCTGTGTAAAAATTTCTAGCTTGAGTTGTGAAAGTGAATTGCTAAAAGGCATTTTCTGTGAAGCAAATGAAACATGTGAAGGGCAAGAGGTTATTGCTGCTGAAGGGAAATGCTGCTTGGGAACATGTAAACCAGCTGCTAACACTTGCGAGCAGCTTGGAGGATATCTTTGCAAAAATGAAGATGATGCCTATTGTCCTTTTGGTAGTGAGATAGCTGCAAGTGATGCAAAAGAAGGAGTGCAATGCTGTAGTGAGTATTGTAAAAGTTGTAATGAAATGGATGGAAAGGTTTGTGGAGAAGATGAGGATTGTAAAGGATACAAGATAGGAAATTGTTGCATAGGAGAGTGTGTAACTACAAAAACATGTGGCGAAGCTGGAGGACAAGAATGTGGAAATTATGCGTGGCGTTGCGATGGAAGAATGATTTCTGCATCTGATGCTGATAGATGTTGTATAGGAAACTGCATAAAAAGATGTGAAGACTATGGTGGCCAGATTTGTAAGAAAGGAGAAAGTTGTAAGGGTGGAACTCAGCAGGCTGCTGTTGATTTGCAAGAAGGCCAAACATGTTGTGTGGGTGGAGAATGCAAGGCGGCGAGCAAGGCATGGATTGTTGTTTTGGTTTTATTGCTCATAATAGCATTGCTTGGCCTAGGCTTTTATCTCGTGAAAAGTGGGAAGATAAAGATAAAGAAAAAGCCTCCTACTGCTCCGGCCATGCCTGGCGTTGGCACAACGCCTCGAGCTCCTGCAATCCCGCCAGGAATTCCTGCAACCCCTCGCCCTCTTCCACAATTCCCACTAAAGCCAGAAAAAAAGCCCATGCCTAAAACAAAGGAAGAGGAAGAATTCGAAAAAGCGATGGAAAAAATCAGAAAGCTGACAAAGAAATAAAAACAATAAAATGAAAGTTAAGGGTAAAAAGGCTAACATCGCTTTAATCTTGTTGCTCTCTGCACTTGCACTTTTGCTTCTTGTGCTAATAATAAGGCAGGCAAGGCTTAGCGGTTTTGTAATAAGCGAAAGCAGAAACATTGTTTTCAACAAGGAAGAATTTTTTCCCTATGAAACAATACAGATTGAACTGCATGGAGATTTTACTTCTGAAATAACTTCTGACAATGTTGTAATAAAGCAGGGAAGCTTAAAAATGCCGGTCAAGTTTTACATTGAAAAAATTTCTCCTGATTTTTATTTTGCATACGCAACTCTAACTCTATCGCCTGGCACATACAATGTTAGCATAACAACAAGAACTCAATACGGAGTTGACGTGTATGAAAAGGAAATAACGATAAAGCAAACAAACAACGACTTTTACACTTTATTTGCAAACAATGTTGCAGATAGTTGGTATTCGCTAAGCAACAAAGCACTTATATATGCAACGGCAGCAATCAAAGATATAGACAAAGTGCAAGAGAAAAAAGCTATTGAAGAAGTGTTGAGGAGGGAAAATTACTTTAGCGATGAAGAAAAGATCTTAGCAGTGCTGTTGATAAAAAGTGAAAATGAATCTTGGCAACTAAAAAAAGCGCAGTTTCTAAACTACCTGCTTTTAAATCAAGACAACAACATCGGAAGCTTCAAGATAATCCTAAACGCCTCTTCTCTTTTTTTATGCAAGATTGATGAAGCAGAAAAGACGGTAGAAAATAGTACAGAAATTCCTATAAGCTTGCTCAATGCGACAAGCATAAACATAAGCATAGATTGTTACAAGCTTGAAGGCAACAACACAACAAACGCAACTACTTCTGACATCAACAAGATCGATGGGCTTTTGGTGAAGGAGTACATAAATAAAAAGGAATACCAACTCAACAAAACTCTTGTAGATGGAGAAAACAAATTCATAAGGCTTTATCTGCAAAAAGAATTTGGTGGTTTTAAGGATGATGTCAATCTAACATCTCTTCTGCTTTTTGTGCTTGTTGAGGAGAATCAACCTACTGCAACACAAGTCATAAGCTGGCTCCAAAGACATAGGCAAAGCTTGCTTGCAAACATAGCTCTGGCAAGTGTCAACGATGTTGATGCAATAAATTACTTGTTGGCACAACAAAACTCTGACGGCTCCTTGCCGCTCAACAATCCATCTGCAGAAATGAGTTGTTTAACATATAAAGCAGGAATTCCGACGAGGGCTTTGTTAGAAAGTTGGATAAAGGCTCACTTTGCTGCATTTGACATAAAGGACAAAGCCGCATGCTTAAGCCTGGCTCTTAAAAAGCAAAACATCTTAAATGTTATGCCGGGAGCAATAAAAACAAAGGCAGGCAGTAGCTTTAGCTTTAATTTGACAAATAAAGGCATAGCAGATTTCGATGTTTTCCTAGCAAACACATTGCTAAACCTCAACCATTCTATTAAGCTTGAAAAGGACAAAAAAAGCAAGATAACTGTAAACGTTCCATCGTTGAGCTTTGAAAGCAATTACCTAGAAGAAAAAATAGAAATCTATTATGTCGATGGCCATTTCAGTTTGCCTATTTTCATCAGTGCAGAAGCCAATATCACAAACGTAACCAATGCAACAAATGTAACCGTAGAAATCAGCCCCGAGACAGGAGTCGGAGCGGGAGCAGGAGCCGAAGCTGGAAGAGAGGAAGAAAAGAAAGAGGAAGCTAAGTTTAACATTTCAATTGCTCCTGAGCTCATCGATTTGGTTACAGCAAATGAAACAAACATAACAATCAAGATAAAAAATAACGAAGATAAAAAAATGACTGATGTTGCAATCACTTACTCGCCAAGCCTGATGGGTGTTGTAAAGGCTATAAATCCTCCAACAATTTCTGAAATAAGACCAAACCAAGAAAAAACTGTGGAGATCGTTTTTAAAAGAGACCTCATGGATTTCTACGAGGGCCAGATAATTGTAGAGGGCTACATAGGAAGCATGAAATTTGAAAAAGCGATCGATGCAAAAATAAAAACACAGCTGCCAACAGCTGAATTGAAAAGTTGCTCAAGCTACAATGGCACAATATGTAAGGCTGGTGAAACATGTAAGGGAACAGAAAAGAAAAGCTTGGAGGGAGTTTGTTGTGTAGGGAAATGTGAGAAAAAGAAAGCAACAGGAAAAATTGTTGGCATTGTGTTTGTTGTTATAGGAATAGCAATTATTGCATATCTCATATTCAGTATAAAAAGAAAGCCGAAAGAAAAAAAGATTGAGGAGGTTTTGAAAAAGATAGAGGAAAAAGAAAAGGCAAAACTTGGAAAACCACCTGTGCCTAAACCTTAATCTTTTTTCTTTTCCTCACTTCCTTTTTCCTCCTCGCTCTTTTGGCCTCTTTCTCCCCCTTCCTTTTGGCCTTTTTCTCCCCCCTTAACCTTTTTCAAAAGATTCTCCAACTCGATCAACTTTCTTATCAAAATCTCGCGCTCGAGCTTAAGCTTTTTGTAAACGTCATCATATTGATGGAGCTTTGTCAGATAGTCATTCATAAAGGCGTTTATTCGAGGCAAGTCAAAAGTAAGCTGTGTTGGCTCTATAATTTCTATGCTTGCAGGCATGGTGTCCAGCATAAAGCCCAGCAATGTTTCTATGTCCTTAAAATAAAATTCTGTCTCTGCAACTATTGTATATACATCTCTCGCATTTTCAACCTTTTTCGGCTCCAAAATTTGCTTGCTTATCAACTCTACTTCCTTCCTTTCACCCATCGTCTCAAGAAATTTTTTCATAACCTCTTCTATGTACTCCTTTGGCCTTCCCAAAACTTCAAATATCAAAATTGCCCTTATCCTTTCTTTAGCCATAAATCATAGACAAAACGAGTTTTTTAAATGTAATGAAAAAAATAACTGCTGCTGTTACAGCAATAAGTAAAAGGATTATGGGAAAAAGCTCGACGAAAATGTGATCTTTAGAAATGGCTAGGGCTTGTGCTGGCAGCTTTACTTGTTGCTTTGCATTCATTTCCGATGTTGCTTGTTGGTATTGCTGAGGTTGTTGTGGTGGCGCCTGGCTTTGCTGGATTTCGATTTGTTGGGTTTGTAGTTGATGGAGTTGTTGTGTTTGTTGTTTTGTCTGCTGTATTTGCTGTGTTGCTTCTTGTTGTGTTACTTGCATTTCACTACAATTACATTGAATTTGCTGCTGACATTCTTGCTTTTGTGTTTGGCTAGGTTGTGTTTGATTTTCCTCTTCTGTTTTCTCTTGTTCCTGTGGCAAAAAATAATTATGAATTTTAATAGAAAATGAAAAGGAATCCGTCTTTGTGCCATTTCTTATTTTTACATCTATATTCGCCTCTCCACTATAATTGCCCTTTATCCTCAACACAAAGGCCTTGTTGTTGAGAGTCAAGCCTGTCACATAATAATAGGTCGATTTCCACTTACCTTCATTCTCATCCCATATCTCACTCAGCCTTTCGCCATTGGCAGTTATGTCAATTTTAACATCGTATAAGCTCTTATCTTCAGTATCAATCAAGACAACAAATTCCTTTCCATTGTTTAAAACATTGCTAGGATAAAACACAGAAAATTTTTGCTGACCTTGCTCTTGCTGTTGCTCTTGCTCCTGCTGTTGCTGCCCTTCACAAAAATTGCCATAGCCAGGAGTTATAGGGCATTCTTGCCAAGAGCCACCAAAAAACTGAAATGAATTTCCTTTCTTGCCGTTTCCCTTATAACAAACAAAATCGATGAGAAAAGTAAAGTTTGGAGTGTAAAAGTAAACACAATCTCCGTCGTTGTTCAAGCCACCACCAATCTTACTGCCATTAACAAAATAAACACTTGCATTGACATCAGCATAGTTCGAGCCTTCGACAGTTATCAAAGCAAGGCTCGAATTTACAAATTTATAAAGCCTTATGCTGTTGCATTTCCCTACCTTGCTCTCATTCCCATCGCACACAATGAAGTCGGAAATGTTAAAGCCAGAGTAGCCATAAATTTCGATATACTCATCTTTATAAGTTTGATTTATCGGATTATAATTTATCTCATTAATGCTTAAGCCATAACAAAGATTAATGTTAAGGCTAAGAAGCAAAAAGCCAAAGACAAACAAAAATAGCAAAAAGCTATTTCTCATTTCTCCAAAGCTTTCCACTTTTAATGTCTGCAACAAAAAAATTTTTAACTTGCTTCAAGTCTTTGACATCAAAAACATACCATCCTTTTCTAAAAAATTTGACAAAAACTACTGGCTTCAAGCCAAAAGTCTTTGCAAATTCAATCAGCTCTTGCAGCTGCTTTTTGGCTATATATTTTTTGTCGTTTCTGCATGCCTTAACCTCTATGGCGAGCTTTTCCTTTCCGTTTCCTGCTATCAAATCGCATGCCGGCATGCTGCTGCTTCCGCTTCCTGCCACTCGGGCTACAGCATATCCGCTCTTCCACAACAAATGAAAGAGTTCCCATTCTGCTTTGTAGCCCTTTCTCATCCTCTTTTTTTCTTTTTGCTTCTGTCCTTCGCTTATATTATTCTGCTATGCGAATATATCTTCAAAATCTTTGCCTTAAATACTTTCTTTATGTAGCTGACAACTGCCTTCTCGTCAAAAGCCTTACAACTAAAAACATCTATATTTGCTGTGTTTGTGTCTGTAAAGGTATGGATGGAAATGTGGCTTTCCTCGATGATTGCAAAGCATGTAACTCCTGGCCGCTTTGTTCCTTTCACAGCTATGGGCCCTTTCAAAATTTTCATCCTTGTTATCCCTGCAATCCTCTTGACAACATTAACGATAAATCTCTTGTTAGCTAGATTTTTCCCAGAAAAATCTACGATCAGATGATTAACCATCTTAATTTATGTTATTAAGCATTGCTTTTTAAACATTTCGATTTAAATTTTGTTAGCTGTTGATAAAGTGAAAGGGCTTTTTTCTTTGAGGAAGAATTTTTTTATGGATTCTACTGTCAGCACACGCGAAAGCTTTTATCACAACTTTCCAGTCCCATTACCTTTGAGCAAGTTCTTGTAAGTAGAATAAACGCTTTCAGAAAGTTGCCATTCGATCTTTCTTGCATAATTGCCAACTCTTTTCAAAAATTTTTCTTTCTCCATTTCCAACAAAATTGCCTTGATAAACTCCTCATCCCTAGCAAGTTCTCTTGCTATTGCGGCAGTAGACATTGCATAAGGAAACCTAGAGAAAAGCAGGGCAATGATCGCCTCCTTAATCTTTTTTATCTTTTCCTGGCTTATCCTTGGCATGCATGTTTAAGAGAAGAGGTTTAAAAGTATTTTGCTATCTAAAATTATATCGATTACGCTATAGATGAAAAATATAGGGATAAAAAGGTCAAAATAAAACTTCTTGACAAAAAGTCAGCTGAAGCTAAAACAATTGAATTGCTAATTCCGAAAGATGCATGCTATTTAAGGATTGTTCTCGATCAAATGGTTGACGATGACGGCTTGCATAGCAGCATGCCAATCCTGGAATACTTAAACAAAGATAAGCAAAAGGTTTATGAAATGTATGTTCAAGTTCCGGCACTTTATTTAAACAAGGTTTTAGATTCGCTTTTCAAAAAAATTTGAAGCCAGAACGCAAGAGTAATTTTGTTGGCTTTTTGTGGTTGGCAAGATTTAAAAGATTTTTAATCAATTTACTTCTTTACTCATGGCAATGCACGAAATAAAAAAGCCAAACAGCAAGGAAGAAATAATTAGCATACTCCATCCCCTAGTTATAGAGTGGTTTTTTTCCCACTTTAAAGAATTCAGCCTGCCTCAGCTTTATGGTATTTTGCCTATATGGCAAAGAAAGCACATTTTGATAAGTGCTCCAACAGGCGGAACAAAAACTCTCACTGCCTTTTTGCCAATCATAAACTATCTTATCCTTCTTGCAGAAAAGCACGAGCTTGAAGATAAAATCTATGCTGTCTATGTAAGCCCTTTGCGAGCTTTAAACAATGATATCTATGTCAATTTGCAAACTCCGTTGAAAGAGATAGAGGAAATTGCGAGAAAAAAAGGAGTAAAGCTGAGCGAAATTAGGATTGGCTTGAGGACAAGTGATACGAGTGTAGAGGAAAAGGCAAAGCAGCTAAAAAAGCCACCGCACATCCTTGTAACAACTCCAGAAAGTCTTGCAATAATTTTAAGCAGCAAGAGGTTTATAGAAAAGTTAAGGGCTGTGGAGTTTGTTGTTGTCGATGAGATTCATGCTTTAGCCAATAAGCGAGGAGTGCATTTGAGTTTAAGCCTTGAGAGGCTTGATGAAATTTCTGCCATAAAGCCTGTAAGAATCGGCTTAAGCGCAACGATAGCTCCTCTTGAAGAAGTAGCTAAGTTTCTTGTCGGCTATAGCTATGATGAAAAAACAAAAAAATATGCCTTAAGGCCTTGCCTGATTGCAGACGTTAGGTTTGAAAAGCCGATTGAGGTTTCTGTTGTTGCTCAGAATTTTTTCAATGCAGAAGAAATGAGCAAAGGAATGTATAGCCTGATCGATGAACTTATACAAAAGCACAGAACAACTCTAATCTTCACAAACACAAGAAGTGGAACTGAAAGAGTCATAGAGCATTTAAAGCAGATGTTTCCAAAGAGATATGAGGCAATAGATGCTATAGGAGCGCATCATTCGAGTTTAGCAAGAAGGCTCAGGTTTAGTGTTGAACAAAGGTTAAGGGAAGGAAAGCTGAAGGCAGTTGTTAGTAGTACTAGCCTAGAGCTTGGCATAGACATTGGCTATATAGATTTAGTCATATTGCTTGGAAGTCCTAAAAGCATAGCAAGAGCCATGCAAAGAATTGGGAGGAGTGGGCATAAGCTTCATGAAAGCGCTAGAGGAATTTTTGTTGTTTTGGACAGAGATGATTTGGTTGAGTGCACAATAATGGCAAAGAAGATTAAAGAGAGAGAAATCGATAGGGTTGAATTTCCAAAAAATTGCTTAGATGTTCTTTGTCAGCATGTCTATGGAGAAGCTATAAATAAAGTTTGGTACATCGATGATTTTTATAGGCTTGTAAGGCAAAGTTATTGCTACAACGAGCTAAGCAAAGAAGATTTGCTAAATGTTATTGCTTATTTAAGCGGAAAATATTTTGGCTTGGAGCAAAAAAACGTTTATGCAAAAATTTGGTATGATGAAAAAACAAAGCAATTTGGCAGGCGCTCAAAACTTGCAAGAATGCTTTACATGACAAACATCGGCGTAATACCTGAAGAAAGCTATGTTAATGTCGTTGTGGCTTTACCAAGAGACAGAAAGGGAGAGAAGATTGGTGTTATCGACGAGGCTTTTTTGGAAAGACTAAAAGCAAATGATGTTTTTGTGTTAGGCGGCCAGAAATATCAGTTTCTTTATGCTAGGGGAATGAATGCTTATGTCAATGCATCTGTAAAACAGCCTCCAACAATACCATCTTGGTTCTCTGAACAATTGCCGCTCAGCTTTGATTTGGCTTTAGAGATTAACAAGTTCAGGATGCTTATGGAACAAAAGCTAAGTAAGCTAAAGAAAAAAGAGGAAACAAAAGAAAGCATAATTGATTGGATAAAGAATTATTGTTATTGCAGCGATAAAGTGGATAGAGAGATTTTTGATTATTTTTATGAGCAATATGCCTTTGCAGAAATTCCACACTCAAAAAAAATGTTGCTGGAGTTTTATAAAGCAAGTGATGGAAAAAAATATTGGATATTCCATAGCTTATATGGAAGGCGTGTTAATGATGCATTAAGCAGAGCCCTAGCCTTTATAACAGCAAAGCTAAGCCATAGGGATGTTGAAATTGGAATTAGTGACAATGGTTTTTACATTGCAAGTTATGATAAAGTGCAAGTCGAGCAAGCTTTGGCTTTATTGTTAAAAAATTGGCAAAAGCTCGAAATGATTTTGAATGAAGCAATAGAAAAAACAGAAATTTTTAAGAGAAAATTTAGGCACAATGCAGTAAGAAGCTTCTTAATACTGAGAAGCTATATGGGGAAGACAAAATCTGCAGGAAAGCAACAAATGCAGGCAGAAATGTTGTATAGTAGTATAAAGGCAATAAGCGAAAACTTTCCTGTGCTTTTAGAGACAAGGCGAGAAGTTTTGAATGATTATATGGATATAAAAAATGCAAAGCTAATTTTGCAAGAAATTGCTAATAAGCATATAGAAATAAAAAAAATCCAAACAGATCTCCCAAGCCCCTTTGCCTTAAGCCTTGTTGCTCAAGGCTACTTAGACTTGTTAAAAATAGAGGACAAAATTGAATTTCTAAAGAGAATGCATGAAAAAATTTTGGAGAGGATAAAAAGGGATAAAGGTTAAGGAAAAGTGTGCAAACTTTGAAATGATTACAAACCGAAAAATTTATAAATAACAAAAAAAGCTAAACATATGCTAGAAAAAATTGTTGAAAAAGCAAAAGAAGTTGGCAAAAAAATCGATGAAAGTTTAGAAAAAAATATATACATTGTTCTAGATGTTACAGGGATTTGCTGTGGGAGTTGTACGACGTTGGGTGGTGCCATGTTGGTGGAGGAAGTCAATAAAAATATCGCAACAAAAAATGCAGTATTGAATTCTTTGGCACAAACGGCAAGCAACCCTGAACTTTACAACACAGTTAAGGAGTTGGTGAATTTTGTGTATTCTCCTTTAGCGGTGTTGGGGGCAACATTTGGAGTTGTGGGAGTTGGAATGGGTTGTTATTTTGGTTGGCAGCTTTACAGAGACATAAAGTATAACAGAAATCTTAAGTATAAAGAAGAAACAAAATAAGAAAACTCTTACAACACCAAAACTAAGCATGTTAAAAAAGATTTTATAATTTCTTTTTATATCTTCTCATTAACAAAGAGTTCGAAACAACAGAAACTGAACTGAAGGCCATTGCCATAGCAGCTATTATTGGATTAAGCAAAAAACCTGTGAAAGGGTACAAGAGGCCTGCAGCTATAGGTATACCTGCAGAATTGTAAAAAAATACCCAGAAAAGATTTTGTTTGATCTTTTTGATTGTGTAGCGGCTAAGGTCTATGGCTGTGACAACATCTCTCAAATCGTTTTTAACCAAAACAATTTGTCCAGTTTCTAAAGCTACATCTGTCCCAGCTCCTATTGCTATTCCTACATCTGCCCTAGCTAACATAGGCGCATCATTAATGCCATCTCCTACAGCAGCAACAATTTTTCCTTTTTTCTGCAATTTGCTAATCTCTTTTTCTTTATCCTCTGGCAACACTTCAGCCAAAACATAATCAATGCTTAGCTGCTTAGCAATTGCGTTTGCTGTTCTTTTATTATCACCAGTTATCATAATCACTTCTTTACCCATTCTCTTGAGCTTTTCTACAGCTTCTTTAGAAAATTTTTTTAGAATGTCTGCAACAGCAATCAGGCCAATAATTTTTCTATCTAATGCTAAAATCATGACAGTTTTTCCCTCTTCTTCCAATTTACTTATCTTTTCTTCAAGGCCTTCAGTTTTTATCTTATACTTTTTCATCAAAGCCCTGTTGCCAAACAAAATCTCTTTTCTGCCATATCTTGCTTTAATACCATGCCCAGGAATTGCTTCAAAAAATTCTGGATCAGGTATTTTAATCCTTGCGTTTTTCGCCTTATTTATGATTGCATCCGCAAGTGGATGCTCAGAATTTTTTCTGCCAAAAATAAAACGCGGAATATTATAATTTTTCAAAATCATTCTATTACCTTCTTGTTTGATTCGCATTTTGGTTTGTCTTGAATTTTTTATTTCCAATCAACCAAAGCCCCTTTACCTTTTGTTAAATACTGATATGCTGATAGAGCAGCAATAGCTCCTTGGCCTGCAGATATAACTACTTGTTTAAAAGGTATGTTGGTGCAGTCGCCTGCAGCAAAAATTCCTGGCATGGATGTTTGGCACAAGCTGTCAATGATTATCTGGCCCTTTTCGTCAAGCCCAATAAGTCCTTTAAGCCAATCTGTGCTTGCCTCAAAACCAATCTCAACAAAAACACCATCAACAGCTATCTCTTTCTGCTTTTTTTCTTGCTCCACAACTATTGCCTTAACAACTTTATCTCCTTTAATTTCCTTAACAACAGCATTGAGCAAAAACTCGACATTTTCCTTGCTTTTTAGCTTATTTACACTTGCCTCATCAGCAACAAAAGTATTTCTTCTATGTATCAAATAAACCTTCTTCGCTATTTCTGCCAAGTACAAAGCTGAATCTATTGCAGAATTTCCCCCACCAACAACTGCAACAACCTTGCCTTTATAAAGAGGCCCATCGCAAATGCTGCATGTACTAACACCTTTTCCCAAAAATTCTTGCTCACCTTTAACACCAAGCTTTCTTGGCTTTTTTCCTATTGCCAAAATTATTGCCCTAGCATCTATATGACCTTTGCTAAGCTTCAGCCTAAAAACATCTTTTTGTTTTTTGATCTCCTTAACCTCATCAAAAACAAATTCTGCTCCTAAGCTTATTGCTTTCTGATAAAAATTCTTTACAAGCTCAGCCCCTTTAATGCTATCGAAACCAGGATAATTCTCTATGTAACCTGCCAAATTTGTTTGGCCTCCTACATCTATGCTAACAACAACTGTCTTAAGCTCTCTTCTTCTTGCATAGATAGCTGCTGTCAAGCCTGCAACTCCTGCTCCAACTATCACAACATCATAGGCCATGAAAAGGAAATCGGAAAGAATTTATATATTTAATGTTTAAACTTGTCGTGGGATATGTCTTTTCTTAATTATTTGTTGGTACTGAATAATGTGCTTACAAAATTTCTGAAAAATTTTCATTCCACTATAAACTCTCATTTCTGAACTTTAACGATATTTGCAGGGATGTAATTTAATTTTTCAATTAATTGTTTTGGATTAAATTTCATTCCAGAGAAAGGTGTCCCGCTTGAGCCCACAACATATTCCAAACTTAAGACATGATTATCAACAAAGGTTCTTATGCCTTTTTCAAAAAAGATTATTACTGGTATACCTCCTGGTTCAAATCCTAACTTTTCTTGAATCTCTTCTACACTAGCCATTTGAAGCTCCTTACATCCTAAGAATTTCTCTAATATCTTGAAGTCTAATCTATCAGAACCTCTGATAATCGCTCCAATATATTCTTGACTTTTCGATTTTAATAGCAAACATTTGATAATGTGTGTAGAATCTATGCCTGTTGCTTTTACGGCCTCTTCGGTTGATTTACCACTTTGTTCATGATAAAATATCTCACATTGAAAATTAAGATTGTTGGCTAATTCTTTAACTGAATCAACTTTTTCTGACATTTTAAATTAATATTGCGAAGTAGTTTATAAATTTATTTTCTCTAAAACATCAAGACAAAAAGGCAAACCAAAAGCAAATTGAAGGCGTCTGCAAGAGCTGTTGCAAGGGGGACAAGAATGTTGTTAGGGTCATAACCTTTTTTGTAAACAAAAAAACCTAAAGTAGTTAAGATCAGTGAAAGGAAAAAAACGATGAATAAAGCAGATACAATAAAAAGTGGTAAAGTCTTGAAGGCTGATTGCAAATCAACATGCTTTTTTGTCAAAATGGCTAAAGTAGTGGAAAGGAAAAACAAGTATATGGCCATAACAAAGGCCACAAACAAAACAACCATAATTATTTCCCTTATTTCTCTTCTTTCGCTTACCTTTTTCTTTTGCTTTTTTTGCATTTTTTGCTTTTTCTGTAAATAAATTATTGTAGTGAATTTTGAGCTCAAGATTATTCCCAAATCACCAATCATATCGTTTAAAGCTGGTAAGGCAATCAAAATGATTGGCAAAAGATAAAATTTTTCTTTTAATGCTTCAAAGCCAATTCCGCCAATAGTACTTAGCAAAGATGCTACAACCAAAACAAGCAGGCTTTCTCTCAATATTTTAGCCACCATCCTCATTTTATCAAACAACTATTAAAATTGCAACTATTAAGCTGAGCATGCTTACAATGTCGCCTGTTGTCGTTACATATGGGCCCATGATGTTGTTGGGATCATGGCCCTTTTTATAGAGCCAAAAGGTAGTTATTGTTGCAAGTGTTGATTCGACAAGGTTTGAAAGGAGTGCTGCAAGGATTGCTATGGCAAATATTTTTAGTGTTGCTTGGTGAAAGACAAGGAAAGTAAAGATATATGCCACAAGCGAAAGCGCAAAAGAAATAACAATCGCCTCAAAAAAACTTGCAAAGTAATTTTCTACAACAAACTTCTGCTTAAGCTTTGGCTTGATTGCTTTGATATCAAGAGCAGTTCCGAGCCTTGCAGATAAAGAGCCAGAAATGTTGCCTCTCAACTCTAAAAATCCTGGAAGCAAAATTAGGATGCCAGGAACAAGCAAAAATTGTTTGTAAAAAACAGCAAGAAAAATTCCTGTAACAAGGCCAAAAGTAACAGAAATGACTTCTGCAAAAAAAATTTCTTTCAGATCTTTGTAAGTATGTGCCCTTACCTTCCAATGTATATGCCTCTTAAAAATATTGAAAAACCTAATGTGCATTTAAACAAATAGTTTTAACTTTTAAATTTTTTATTAAATTAAATTGTTGTATAAAACATCGAATGAGCTTTCAAGCTGTATGTGTTTGCATTTGCGCTTGCTCAACAATCTTTTTTCTTTATGACTTTGGTAATAGCAGCATTAAAGCGCAACTTTATTAAAAATAAAGGCTTGAAAAAAATATGGAAAGTTACAAGCTGATCAATGGCATATATTTGATAGACAAAGCTTTGTGGCTGGAAAAGCAAAAAATTTTGGCTATTGCAGATTTGCATATTGGTTATGAAGGCTATCTTGTTGAGGAGCAAGGCATTTTATTGCCTAGAAGGCTCTTTCAGATGATAAAAAAAGATCTTGGCTTTTTTATCAATTTTCTTCAGCCAAAAAAAATCTTAATCAATGGTGATTTAAAGCATGAGTTCGGGAAAATAAGCGAACAAGAATGGCAAGAAACATTAGCTGCTCTTGATTTGATGCTGGAAAAGGCTGAGGTGATTCTTATCAAAGGCAACCATGACACAATCCTCGAGCCAATAGCAAGAAAAAAGGGTTTAAAGATAGTTGATTATTACTGCTGCAGCAGTATTTGTTTTATGCATGGCCACAAGATTTTTGATAAGCCTTTAAAAAAAGCAAAGATTTTGGTCTTTGCTCATACACATCCTGCAATAATTTTGAGAGAGGGCATAAAGGCTGAGCGCTACAAATGCTGGCTTTTTGGAAGTTGGAAAGGGAAGCAGGTGATAGTGATGCCAAGCTTTATTCCATACGCCGAAGGCATAGATGTTTTAAGCCAGCACTTTGATCAGCCTTTTTTAAAAAACCTTAGCAACTTTGAAGTTTTGGCTATAGGAGATAAAATTTATAAAATGGGAAGGGTTAAAAATTTAAAGTAAAATGGGGGGAGATATAAAAAAAGTGGAAGAAAAAATAAAAGAGATTAAAGAACTTTCAGAAAAAATACATAATAACATAATAAAATATTTTTATAAATATTCTCCTAAAATAGATAAAAATGCTTGGGAAAAAATTAAAAAAAATGAACCTAATTCAGCCAAACAAATAGAAAATAATGTTTATTATCTCTTACCACAAATAGAAAGTTATACCCTATCTAAAGATGTTAAAAAACATGATCCTGGGGCTTACAAATCTGTAGAAATTGCTACAAACAATTTAAAAAAGATTAAAGCATGGTGTGATGCTGATTATATAAATTATTCTCTTCAGGGAGAAGCGTGGAGAAAAATTTTCAGATTCTTTTCCGAACCGTATGAAAAATCTGTACCAAAATTTGTAAGAAATGAGAAAGACAAAGCGATAACAATATCCAATGAAGTCGATAGATTATTAAAAAAACTAGAAAATTATCTTAAAGATAAATATATTAAAAAAGAAGACCCGCACGCATATATGGTTGTTTCGAATTTGTATAAAAATACTAAGGGATTAAATAAATTATTGGAAAAGGAATTAAAAAAATTGGAAAAGTAAAAATTTTAATGTATGTAAATTAGTATCTACTTGTTGTCTTGGATCAAGCAATATTGAAATTAATATATAATCTTTATAAAACTTCCTAAAATTTTCCTCAAAAGGTTTTATGTGGTCAGCACCTATATCTACAAAATATATTTCAATTTTCTTTTGCCTATTTATCTCATCGAATTGTAATTTGAAATTGTAAAAAATTTCTTCATCTCTATTTTTTTGGATGTATGAGTTTGAGGGAGCAATAGGAAAAAGTTGTATGTTATTTGTAAGGCAGTATTTTATCATCTTAGAATATATGCCACATCGCTTTTTTATTTCTTCTTCGTCTTGATATTTTAACTTTTCTATTAGGTTTTTTTCTGTAACCCTAAAAACCTCAGTAAACAAAATTACTTTTTCTTCTTTACCTTTACTAATTTTTTTAATATAATGTTCTTCAATATCAGCTATTTTTTTTGAAATGTGACAGGGGTCGCCTAAAATAAAAACTGTTTTTCCCATATAAAAAAGAAAAAGAAAAATTTTTAAATATGTGTTATTCAAAAATAGTAACAAAAAATAAATTAAATTATTAAATTTGTTGTAAAAAAATAATTATGCCCGGATGGCGGAATTGGAAAACGCGCCTGCCTCGAGAGCAGGTGGCCTTGTGCCTTGCAGGTTCGAGTCCTGCTCCGGGCGTGCCTACTTAAATCTTGGTAAAGCAATGTGGAAAGGCAAACCAAGCTGCTCTTCTAAGTAAAGAGCTTTCACACTACATCTAGCAAAAACAAAATTATGTAATGCTTTCATTAATTCACGTTCTTTTTCTCTATCTTTTTTTAAGTTTTTCATTATCTCATCTATTCTCTTCTTATCCTCCACAAAACTTACATTCCCACCAATCAAAATCTTCGCCTGCTTTTCATAGTCCACACTAAACTCAAAAGGGAAAAGAATTATTTTTTTATCATCTAAGGTTTTAAATTCTTTAGGGTCCTTGACATTTAATGCTACCTTAACCTGTTTTAAAGCAATTTTCTCTTGCCTTTCTGCTTCAATTTTTTCAAAAAAAATGTCAAGTATGGGCATGGTAAATTAACTGGTTTTGTTTTTATTTTTTATTCACTATTCTTGCACGCTTACAAAATATCCTCTTCGTTAACTACTATGAAATCTGTTATTGCCATCACTGAATTCCAGTTTACAAGTAATTCCTTGTTCTTTGTCTGTTCTAGGTTTAATGATAAAGCATATTGTGTTGGACTAACAAGAATGAATTGTACTATCTCCCCTGTTTTCACTTCAAATACCAGATCCTTCAACATTCCGAGTTTCTTTCCCTCTTTTGTTATTACTTCCTTGTTCACTATTTCTTCAGGCTTTATTTTTCCTGGCATTTTTCTGTTTTTGGTTTTATTTTATATAGTTATTTATTGATGGCACTCTCTTTAAAAACTTTTGCTTCATTTTTTTCTTTTTATCTTTTTGGGTCACCCTTTTGTTTCTTTTGGAAAAGGAAAAATGAAAAAAATTAAAGTTTGCTTTTTATTTTTAATTTTTAAATTTTTTTATATTTTATAATATATTTTATTTTATAATTTTTTCCAAAATTACTTTTTAGAATTTATTTATTTGAAATGCCAGGGTTTTTTTAATTTCTTATGGAACATTCCTTTTTTAAAAAACCACGACGAGGAAATAAATCTCTTTTCCACAGGAAATATACCCCTCATAGTAATAAATAAGATTTAAAAACTATTCATAGACTCTATTTATGCCATTTAATGTAGAAAAAATTTTTGAAAATGTAACAAAAAAATCGATATTTCTAAATAAATCAGTACTACAATCCGATTATACTCCTGAGACTATTCCACATAGAGAGCAACAAATAAAACAAGTAGCAAAGATCTTAGCATGCAGTTTAAGATTAGAAAAGCCAAGCAATTTATTTATCTACGGCAAGACAGGGACAGGAAAGACGCTTGTGGTGAAATATGTTTTAAATGAGCTGAACAAGAAAGCAGCAGCACTCAAAATTCCTCTTAAGACGATATATGTAAATTGCAAGTTAAAAAAAGTTTCCGATACAGAGTATAGAATCCTAGCAGAACTTATCTCACAACTAGGCGCAGACATTCCTGCTACAGGTTTACCGACAGATGTTGTCTATAAAAAATTTATAAATATTATCGATGAAAACAAACAACTTATTATCATTGTGTTAGACGAGATTGATGAGGCAGTAAAGAAAATCGGTGATGCTTTCCTATACAATTTTACACGCTTAAATTCTGAAATGATGAACACACAAATAAGTTTTATAGGCATAAGCAATGACCTAACTTTTATCGATTCACTTGACCCAAGAGTGCGATCAAGTCTAAGCGAGGAGGAATTAGTTTTTCCACCATACAACGCACTTCAACTGAAAGACATATTAATAGAAAGAGCAAAAAGATCTTTTAAGAGGAGTTGTGTAAGTAGTGGAGTAATAGAGAAAATAGCAGCCCTTGCAGCTAAGGAACATGGAGATGCGAGAAGGGCTATCGACCTGCTAAGAATTGCGGCAGAGTTAGCAGAGCGGGAGGGGAAGTCTAAATTAACACTGGAGTTTGTCGATAAAGCTATAGAAAAAATTGAGAGAGACAAAATTGTAGATTTAGTAGAAACCCAACCAAGACATCATCAACTAATTTTACTTTCGATATTAAATTTCTTTGACACATTAAAAAACAAGGAGCAGAAGGTTTATACTGGTGATATATATAATAGATATTATGATTTATGTAAGCAACTAAAACTCGAGCCGCTAACACAAAGAAGGGTAAGTGATATTGTGGCAGAGCTCGATATGTTGGGCTTAATAAATGCACAAGTTATAAGCAAGGGAAGGTATGGTAGAACCAGAGAAATAAAGATGACCCTTCCTAATTCCCTCATTCTAAAAATCAAATCGATAATAGAGCAGCAAATATATTGAAAATAAGTAAAAAGCAAATAAAAAGCACTATGGTAAACGATGAATTAAAAAAAAGCATTTCGGCATATTTTTTGCAAAATGGATTTTTGTTACAAAAAGCTGTTCTTAACAACATAGATGATGGAGAAGAAATGATTTTTTTAGAACTTTTTAAATCGGTTAACAGTCCCAAGATTATTCATCTGGATTTTTTGAAAAGCAATAAAACAAAGTTTATTTCCACTATAGAAGCTTTTTTGGCAGAAAAACGATTTGATGAAGCATTGTTGGAAAAAATAAAGAAAAAATTTGAAACTGAAAAAGAAAAAGTTGAAGTAGAGGAAAGAGAAGATATAGAAAAAGGCATAAAAAAAGACATAGAGAAAGACGCATTAACTGCACATCTTCCTTCTGACCTTCAAGAGCTACTTAAGCCAAAAAAAGTAGAGGTAAAGGATTTTGTAGATTTTTTTCGAAATCGCTATAATTTTTTTAAAGAACTTTTAAAAAACAGAAAAGAGCTTACAAACCTTGTTTCCATCGATAAATTACCCAGGAGCAACCAAAATATCTCTATTATAGGAATGGTATTAAATAAGTACGAAACAAAAAACAAAAACATAATTTTAGAAGTAGAAGATCTGAAAGGAAAAATTTCAGTGCTTATAAACAGGAATAGAAAAGAAGTTTATGAAAAGGCCCTAGAAATTGTCGAGGATGAAGTTATCGGTATAAAGGGCTTTGGCAATAATGAAATAATTTTTGCTTCAGACATAGTCTTTCCAGAAATTGTGAATATGAATGATAAAAGCTGTAAATATGATCACAACATCGTCTTTACTTCAGACACACACGTCGGCAGCAACAATTTTTTGGAGGCTAATTTTAAGAGGTTTATTAGTTGGCTTAACGGAGATGTTAGCAAGCAAAAAGAAAAAGCAAAAAATATAACGCATCTAATTATAGCCGGCGACCTTGTTGATGGAATAGGAATATATCCTGGCCAAGAAGACGAGCTCATTATTCAAGACGTGAAAGAGCAGTACAAATATCTCTTTGAACTACTTGATGAAATCAGGAAAGATGTTAAAATAATACTTTTGCCTGGAAATCATGATGCCGTAACACTTACAGAACCACAATTTTTTAGTAATTTTTCCCTATGCCTTAAAAAATTGGAGAATGCAGAACTCTTACCTAATCCATCATATTATTCCATCGATGGCTTTTCCATCTTGCTTTATCATGGTTATAGCCTAGATTATTACGCCAACAATGTTTATGCTTTAAAACAACAAAAACCATATGAAAATCCTGACGCCTTACAAAGATTTTTGTTAAGGAAGAGGCATCTTGCCCCAACCCACAGCTCAACCCCCTATATGCCATGGAAAGAAGACTATTTTATAATAAAAAAAGTTCCCGACATCTTTGTTACAGCACACATTCACAAGACAGCAGTCTCTTCTTATAGAAATATACTGCTAATCTCCACATCCTGTTGGCAAGCCAGAACTGCTTATCAAGAGAGATTCGGGCACATCCCAGATCCCTGCAAGGTTGTAATTTTTAACACAAAACAAAAAAACTCAAGCATTTTGGATTTTAGTTAAAATGAAAAAGCTTTTCGCATTTTTTGACGGTGATGGAACCCTGTGGAGGTTCAACAATAAGTTTGGAAGTTCCTGGGATTTGGCAGAACTGCTGCTGACAGAAGAAGAAAAGAGGATATGGAGAGAAAGAAGTGAAAAGTTTCATAGCAATTTTGGAAAACAAAATGCCCAATCATATAAAAATTTCTTTTGCTTGCAGGTGAGCATGCTAAAGAATAAGGGGGCATTGGATTTAAATAAGGCAAAAATTCCTTACGTCGAGGGAGCAAAGGAAGCGATAGAGGCTTTAAAAACAAATTCCGAAATTTATCTGATCAGCGCAGGGTTTTATGATTTTGTTAAAAAAGTTGCAGACGAGCTTGGCATAAATTACATAGCAAATCCACTCGAAAAAATTGGTAGAGATGGAGCAGAGGTTTATGCTGGAAGCGGGCAAATAAACATCACGCCTTTTGATAAACATAAAACAATAGAAAAGATTTTAAAAAAGCACGATGCAGAAGCAATAATTTTCCACGATGTTTTTGATTTTAGCTTGATTGATTTTAAAAGCAAAAATGTTATGAAAGTGTTGGTCTATGATGCCAAAAATGGCTATGAGAAAGAAATAGCGGCAAAGCTGGTAAGCGAGGAAAAAGTCGATTTGCTTTGTGAAAATTTTTATCGTTTCCTTGCTTTTTACCAAAAACAAAAAAAGACAAAATAGAAAATAGAAAAAATGGAAGAAAGGCTTAGAGAAGAGTTTGAAAAGCATTTTGAAGAGATAGAAACAAAGGCAAAGGTAGCTTATGCCATAGCCGAAGAAGCAAGAAAAAAAGGCCTTGATCCTGCAAAGAAGGTGGAGATAGGAATAGCGAGTGGGTTGGCAGAGAAGGCAACAGGAATTGTTTCCGTGCTCTATCCACAAGTAAAGGATAAGAGAATAGAGGAAAGGATAAGGGAATTAGAGAAGCAGTATGGCTTTCTCGAGCTGGCAGTGGCTTTAAAAATAGCTGAAGAGATAGCACAACAAAAGTATTGCAAATTTTCTTCTCAGCTCGAGGCAATAGAAGCAGGTTTGAGGGTTGGAGTAGCTTATCTTACATTGGGAGTAGTTTCTAGTCCCATAGAGGGAATAGTCAAAATACTTGTCAAAAAAACTCTCGATGCCAAAGACTATTTAGCAATATCTTATGCTGGACCTATGAGAAGTGCAGGCGGAACAATGGCAGCTTTATCTTTGATAATTGCCGATTATCTCAGAACAATTTTTGGTTATGCAAAATATGATGCTACCGAAATAGAGGCAAAAAGAGCCATAACAGAAATACATGACTATCATGATTGGGTCACAAACCTGCAATATTTACCTTCGGATAAAGAAATAGAGCTTATAGTAAGAAATTTGCCTGTAGAAATAGAAGGCGAAGCCAGCGAAGAAAAAGAGGTTAGCAATTACAAAGATTTACCAAGAATATCAACCAACAAGATAAGGAGCGGATTTTGCTTAGTGCTGGCCGAGGGCCTTGCAGCCAAGGCGCCAAAAGTAATAAAGGCATTAAAAAAAGCCAGGGAGCAAGGAATAGACCTTTATGAGGATTGGAAATTTTTGGAAAAATTGGATAAGCTAAAAGCAAAAAAACAAACCGAAGATGTTGTTGCGCCCCTGCATACTTACATAAAAGATATCGTCGGAGGAAGGCCAATATTGAGTTATCCTTCACGCAGCGGCGGTTTTAGGCTGCGCTACGGCAGAACAAGGACAAGCGGTTATAGTGCTATGGCAATAAATCCCGCGCTTACTTACATCATAGAAAATTTTTTAGCATTTGGCACACAGCTGAGGACAGAAAGGCCAGGAAAGTCTTGCGGCTTAGCAACCTGCAGTAGCATAGAGGGGCCAATAGTAAAGTTGCAAGACGGAAGCGTAGTGAAGATTAACACAGTGGCAGATGCAATAAAATATAAGGGAAAGATACAAGAGATTATTTATTTGGGCGACATCTTGGTTAGTTATGGAGATTTTTACAACAGAAATCATGTTCTAATGCCCTGCGGCTATGTAGAAGAGTGGTGGACAGCAGAGCTTAAAGATGCAATAAAAACAAAAGACATAAGTGCAGAAGAAAGAAAGCTGTTGGACGGAATACTCAATTATGGCTTTTTTGATATTAGCTTGGAAGAGGCAATAAAGATCTCTCTTGATTACCACATTCCTCTCTATCCAAAATACATTTTTTATTGGACGCAAATCGATAAGCTGCAATTTCAAAAACTTATCGAATGGCTAGAGAAAGGTTTTTTCAATCAATCCGGCAATTTTGTTTTGCCATACCATAGACAAATTCGTGCCGAGCTGGATGATGCTAAAAGGGCTCTTGAACTTTTGGGCGTAGAGCATATTGTGGCTATAGAAAATGTGCTTGTTAAAGAAAAAGAGGCTATAGCCTTGTTGTTAAACCTAGGCCTGTTTGAAATAGGCAAAAATGTTGAGGAAAAGATAAGCAAAAAGATTGTAAAAAAAGAGAATTTTGTGAAGCTGAAAGAGCTTGCTAAAGGTTTAGAAGATGGCGCAAGCGGAAAAAAAATTTTGGATTTAATAAACCAGGTTTCAGAGTTCAAGATTAACGACAAGGCAGGAAGTTTTATAGGGGCGAGAATGGGAAGACCAGAAAAAGCCAGGCCACGATCGATGGCAACACAACCACATGTTCTTTTTCCTGTAGGTGATCAGGGTGGCAGGATGAGAAGTTTTCTAGAAGCAGCAGAGGTTGGCTATGTCGAAGCAGAGCTGCCAACCTTGTTCTGCGAAAATTGTAACAAAGAAACAATTTATTTTGTTTGCGAAGATTGTGGCAAGGAAACAGTTGTAAAGTATTATTGTCAAAAGTGCGATAAGCTTTATTCTGAAAGTTTCTGCAACCATGGAAGCTTAAAGCCATTTAGGAAGAAAAGAATTGACATAAGGCATTATTTGGAAAAAGCATATGAAAGTTTAAAGATGAATGGAAGGCAAGAACTACTGATTAAAGGAGTGCATGGAACAAATTCATCTGAGCATGTTGTCGAGCATTTGGCAAAAGGAATTTTAAGAGCAACCTATGGCCTGCCAGTATACAAAGATGGAACAATTAGGTATGATGCTACAGAAATTCCATTAACGCATTTTAAGCCAAGAGAAATAGGCACAAGCATAGAAAAGCTAAAACAATTGGGCTATAATTATGATATAGACGGCAAACCACTTGTAGATGAAGATCAACTTCTTGTTTTGAAGCCACACGATGTAATCTTGCCGGCATCCAAAGAAGCAATAGATGAGACTGCAGACAAATTCTTTTTAAAAGTAGCCAATTTTGTAGACGATCTTTTAACAAAGTTTTATGGAATGAAACCATTCTACAACGCAAAAAGCAGAGAAGATTTGATAGGGCACCTATTGATTTGCATTGCCCCACACAACACAGCAGGGACTGTTGCCAGAATAATAGGATTCAGCAACACGCAAGCCTTACTAGCTTCTCCTTACTTACATGCCGCTTTGCGAAGAGATTGTGATGGTGATGAGGCTGGATTTATGCTGCTGCTTGATGCCCTTCTAAACTTTTCGCAGAAATTTTTGCCTTCTCAACGAGGAGGAGCCCAAGACACGCCACTGATCATAAATGTAAGGATAAAACAAAATGAGGTAGATGATATGATATTTGACATGGAAAATGTGAAAGAATTTCCGACAGAATTTTATTATGCTGCCCAATGTTACAAAAATCCGAGAGAGCTTAAAGACATAAAGATTAGACAAGTAAGGGATGATCTAAGCAGCTATGACTCTTTAATCATAAACTTTACTCATCCAACAGCCTTGATCGATGAAGGTAACAAGTGTTCTGCTTACAAGAAGCTTGTTACGATGGAGGAAAAGGTAAGGAAACAGATGGAGATAGGGGAAAGGATAAGGGCAGTCGATACTACAGATTTAGCAGCCTTGGTAATAACAAAACATTTCATGCGAGACATAAGAGGAAATTTGAGAAAATTTTCTACACAACAATTTAGATGTTCTAAATGTAATGAAAAGTATCGCAGGCCACCACTAAAAGGTTTATGCATAAAATGCAACAACAGACTTATCTTTACTGTTACCGAAGGAGGAATCAAAAAATATCTAAGCTTGGCTTTGGATTTGGCAAAAAGATACAACATTCCTGATTACCTCAAACAAACGCTCGAGCTTACGAAGGCAAGCATCGATTTAATCTTTGTAGAGGAAACAAAGCAAGCGACGCTGCAAAAATGGATAAATTGAAAAATGAAAATCCAAGTGAGAAAAGGAGTTAGTTTTGGCCTGACATCAGGAGTAATTACTACTCTCGGCTTGATTGTAGGCTTACATTCTGGAACACACTCAAAAATTGCTGTTATAAGTGGCATGCTTACCATAGCAATAGCCGATGCAATGTCAGACGCTTTAGGCATGCATATATCAGAGGAATTTGAGGCAAAGCATACCGCAAAAGAAATATGGGAATCCACGTTTTCTACTTTCCTGTCCAAATTTGTCTTCGCGCTAACCTTCATTATCCCAATTCTCTTTTTACATCTTTTTACTGCAATTATCGTTTGTGTGATCTGGGGTTTGAGTTTGATAGTAGTGTTTAGCTATCACATTGCTAAGTTGGAAAAGTTAAACCCCTTTAAGGTAATGCTTGAGCATCTCAGCATTACAATAATTGTTGTTATCGTTGCTCATTACATTGGCGATGTGATAGCAGCCCTTACCTAGTTTTAAATTTCAAATGTAAAACAACAGTGTAGGAACGACGAGGCTTCCCATCATGTGTATCTTTCTGATTCCAGAGATGTTTGCTATTAAGCCAATAAAAAGGCCACTTGCCAAAACAAAAACACTCCATATGCCAGAAACAAAAATGTTAACAGCTAGGACAAACAAAATGACTGCCAAGCATAACTTAGCATAATTTATGCTATATATTTTTTTAGCTATTATCTTTGCAATGGCCTTACAGATAAAAAAGCTCAGAAGGCCTGCAGCAACTGCAACAATCACAAAAAGAATCACTGCATCCAAGCTGAATTCCTTTAAAATTTCTGCAACAGCAGCCGCACTTCCGCTTCTGGCTTTTCCTATGGCATAGGCAGTAACAAAGCTAAAAAGCATTACAATTGTGTTTATGCTTCCGACCAAAATCAAAAACTCATTTGTGTTGAGGCTTCCAAGAATTTCACTACCAATTATTGCAGCCTGCCCACTTCCGACTGCAGGATAAAGCGATACTAAGCTACTTGCCAAAAGTCCCGCAAGCAGTGGCCTAACTTTCGCCTTTCTTTTCAACTTTATTTCTGCAATTTTTTGCTTTTTGATTTTTGTCTTATTCTTTATGCTAAGAAAAAGCAAAGGCAAGCCAAAAAGACTTGTGAAGAGAGGCAAGAGGGGCTGGGAAAGTGGTTTTAAGTTAAAAGTCAAAATTCCTAAAATTCCAGAAAGCAAGAAAACAGAAGCAGCAACAAGCTTTTTGTCTTCTTTCAAAATCAAAAATAAAGATATAGCAAGTATCACAAAAGGAACAGATGCCTTTATTATTCCAAAAGCACTCTTGACTGCAAGCATGTAAAGTGGCAAGATGGCAATTGCCAGCAAAAGCCCGTACATCGAGCCAATCAGTGTAAGCTTTACTGCACCATAGCCATAGCCCTTCATCAAAAGCCGATGGCCAGGCAAAACGCTCAAAGCATTTCCATCATCTTCCGGAGCTCCCAAAAAAACACTTGGTATAAAATCGAGAAAAGTATGAGTTATGGACATCGCAACAATAAAAATGCAAAGCAAAAGAGGATCAAAATGAAAGCTTAGGGCTAGGGCAATGGATGCAATTAGATTGATATGTATGCCTGGTGTGATGCCTGTAAAAATTCCTGCAGCAATCCCTAGCAAGATTGCCAAAAAATATTCAATTGCCATAGCATCTTAGCTCTTTAGTTTCGATTTCTTTCTTTCCTTTATAAACGATAATTTTTCCGACTATCTCTACTGCACTACCCATTTCACAATTTATTTTCTCCTTACTCACAACCACTATGCAATCTTCATCACAAACCTCAAGAAGTGTAAATGTTTTGTAATCCTTTATCGATTTTATATCTCCACTAATCTTCACCCATTCACCAACACTTTTCCTGTAAACTTCCTTAACACTACTTTCCCTTGCATCCAAACACTTTGTAAGAAAAAACAAAAAAATTAAGCTCAATATGCTTAAAATAAAAGTAAGCTTATAAAAATTTAGCTTTTTCTTCATTTTAGGTTTAGGCCAAAAAAATCAATTGCATTTGCATCTGTTTGTCTTTCAACTTCCTCCAAGCTTATTTTCTTTATCTGCGCAATTTTTTCAGCAACCACCTTTACATTTGTGGGAAGGCCAAAGGCCTGGCCAGGCTGTGCAAACCAAGGCGAATCTGTTTCAAGCATTATTCTGCTAAGTGGCATATCTCTTGCAATCTTTGCTATATCCTTCGATTTTTTTATGCCTGGCCCAATCGATATGCTCCAGCTATTATCCAAAATTTTTTGCAAATGCTTTCGAGAAGAAAAGAGGTGCCACATAACTTTTTTTGGCTTATATCTTTCCAAAATATCTATGCAATCATCAAAAGCATTCCTACAATGTATGACAAGTGGCTTGTTAAGCTCTAAAGCGACTTTTATAAAATTTTCAAAAATCTCTTTTTGTTTTTGTCTCAAGCTTTCATCCTTTACATGAAAATAGTCGAGGCCAGTTTCACCTATTGCACAAATAGCTTCAGAATTTTTCCTTATAAAGTCAAATGCCTTCTGCAACTCTTTCTTGCCAACTTTATCAACATATATCGGATGTATCGCAACAGAAGTGAAAATAAAGCCGCTATGCTTTTTTTGTAATTCTAAAGCCTCTTCAAACGGAAAAAAGGCACAACAGTTGATAATCGCTTTCATCTCTTTTTTGCATTCCTCTATAACTTTCTCCCTTTCCACAAATTCAGGCTCAAGTAAGTGGCAGTGACAATCGATCATAAAAATTTTAAAAAAGACAAATTAAAAAGATTATGGCGGCAGCATTTTTACAGAAGCTTATAGCATTAATCCTAATTTTCCTCTCTATTTTTTATGCCAAATTTTTTTTGGCCAGAGCTTGCAGGCAAGAGCTAAAAAGCTTTGAGCAGGCATTGAAAAAAATCAAAGCAAAGCCAAAGACAATTTCCTTAGCCCTTTTTGCCTTGCTCAACACAATTCTTATTTTTTTGTACGAAGGCCCTTTAGCATCATTTCTGTTTTCGCTTTTTTTTATTGCTTTGCTTGTTGCGTACAAAAAAAATCAAAAAATCTTTTTGCTCCTCTTACTTCTTTATTTTCTTCTTTCCCAACTTTTTTTCCAACATAACCTCTTTGCTTTAATTGCAATTGTATTCAGCTTAATCTATTTTTCTTTTGCTTTAGCTTCTGTTTAAATTCTCTCCAAAGCATGCAGGCCAAGTATCGAAAAGCAGCTTTCGAGAACCTTTATGAAAAGCAGCAAAAGCGCAAGCCTCTTTTCTTTTTCTTCTTTTTCAGCCGTAACAACAGGACAATTTTCATAAAAGTCGTTAAAGATTTTGCATAACTCATAACTGTATTTTGCCATCAAACTTATGTCGAGCCTTTTTACAGCATTTTCCAACACAAAAGGAAACAAAAAAAGCTGATGCAACAACAAAGATTCAAAGTGGCCAAGTTCTTTAATGTTGGCATTAGTTTTATTTTTCTTTCCCAATTTTTTCAATATGCTCTTTGCTCTAGCCAAAGAATAATTTAGATAGATTGCAGTATTGCCAATAAGCCTTGTAGCTTCCTCGACATCAAAAATAACATTCTTGTCATAGTCGATTTTTGCAATCGTGTAGCGCACGACATTTGATGCAAGCTTTTCTATCTCTCTCTCGCTTATGCTCGATTTTCTCTGCCTTGCTTCTTCAGCCAGCTTATCTTTTATCAAATTAAAAAAACCTTCAAGCAAAACATAAGTTCCAGCTCTTGTTGACATCTTTCTTATCTCCCCTCCAGCCCTAACCAATACCATCGAATAATGAATTATCTTTGGAGCTTCAAAACCCAAGCCCTTTAATATATAACTGAGCTGCTTGAAATAGAGCTTTTGGTCTTCTCCCAACACAATAATGTTCTGCTTTGCCCTTTTCAACTTCCATATCGTATATGCTATATCTCTAGTCAAATAAAGCGTTGTGCCGTTTGGCCTCGTTAAAGCCACAAAAGGCTCTTTCATTCCAGCCTCCAACCCACTTCCTCGCAAATCGAAAACAAGCTTGCCTTCTTTATCCTTCAACAATTTTTTTTCTCTATAAAATTGCTCCACCATTCTTTTAGCTTCTTGCAAGAAGCTCGATTCATAATCAAAGAAATCAAAGTCCACACCAATCTTTTTCAATATCGCTCTCTGCCCTGCCACACACTTCTTTACAATCCTCTTTATTTTTTTTATGGCTGCTGCATCGTTTTGCTCTATCTTTTCCAAAAACTCACTAACCTTTTTCGCAAATTCTTCATCCTTTTCAATCCTCTCAGCAGCTTGCTTGTAAACCTCTAACATCTGATCAAAGTTTTCCTTGCCACTAGCAGCCAGGGCAAGCATTGCTACTTGCTTGCCAATGTCATTAACATAGTAATGCCTCTCGACATCATAACCATAAAATTTTAGCAGCCTTGACAGAGAATCCCCTATGATTGCATTCCTCGCTCTACCTATATGTGGGCTTGCGTTTGGGTTTATGCTTGTGTGCTCGATCAAAACCTTTTCCCTCTTTTTCTTACAGCCATAGTTTTTTACAAACAACAGCTTTTGGTTTTCATCCAGCCATATATTAAGAAATCCGCCGACAAACTCAGTCTTTTTTATTCCACCAATCTTTTTTAGCTCCCCTTCAATTTTTCTTGCCAATTCCTCTGGCTTCAAACCAAGCTGTTTTGCCTTAAAACAAGGAATTGCAACATCACCAAACTCAGGCTTTGGCAACTCTAGGCTCAAGCCAAACTTCTCAGCTATAGCCCTTATCTTTTCGATCATAAAAAAATTAAATACAAAACATTTTAAATTTTTATGCAACAAAACAACAGAAAGGATAGTAGAAAAAGGCTTATCTTTGACACAAATTTTATCATCTATTATGCCAAACAAAAAAAATTCTTTGCGATAGATTTTTTGACGCTCAACTATCACTGCACTATTCTCGACACATGCTTGAAAGAGCTTGAGCAATTATTAGCCGGAAAGCACAAAGCGAGAGTTGAGCTGATGTTAGAAAAGATAAAAGAGCTGATAGCAAGAAAAAAAATTAAGTTGCTTGAAGCAAGGCACAGAAGCGTGGATAGAGAAATACTGGCTTTGGTAGAAGAAAAGGCTGTAGATGCTTTGGCAAGCTTTGACAAAGAACTAATCAAAAAGGCTAAGAAAATTAATCCCTTGCTTATAGTTGTGCAGAGGGTTGAGTTGTAGCATAGCGCAAAATTTTAAAAGCGACATTTTTTAACAAACATATGTTCTATGTCGTGGAGATTAGGGATCATGTGAGGGTAGCGCCTGAAAACTTTGGTATGCCTGTCAAAGAGGCGATTATGGCAGAACTTGAAAAGCTGTATGCCAATTACGTAGATGAGGATTTGGGCTTTGTGGTTAAGGTGATTGATGTAAAGAGTATTGGAGAAGGGATCATAATTCCAGAGGACGGAGCAATCTATTATGACTCAACATTTTCACTACTTACCTTTAAACCCTTACTCAACGAGCTTGTCTATGGAAAGATCGAGCAGATAACAAACTTCGGGGCCTTTGTTAATATAGGGGTTACAAATGCCCTCATTCACATAAGCCAAACAATGGATGATTATGTGAGCTTTAGTAAGGCCAATTCTTTGCTCGGCAGAAACACAAAGAGAAGCTTGAAAAAAGGAGATCTTTGCCTTGCAAGAATTGTTGCTATTAGCTACAAAACAAGAATTCCAAAAATAGGGCTTACGATGAGACAGCCTGGCCTTGGCAAGCTAGAGTGGATTGAGCAGGAAAAGAAGAAAGAAAAGGCTAAAGCAGAAAAAGAAAAAACTGAAGAAAAGGCTAAAAAGACGAAAGAAAAAACGAAAGAAAAATAAGAAAAATGAGAAAGGCATGCAAGAAATGTAAGAAGCTCTACGACAATATCGATATATGCCCAGAATGCAAGGAAAAGCTAACTCAATCTTGGAAAGGCTTACTGATAGTGCTCGACCCAGAAAACTCGGAAATAGCAAAACAGTTAAAAATTAAAGAGAAAGGAAAATATGCAATTATAGTTAGATAGCAAGTAAAATGGCAATAGAGATTTTGAAAAAAGAAATTAAGCACAATCCTCTGTTGCATAGAGACGAGTTGTGCTTAACTATAGCATTTGACTCTGCCGTTCCAAGCAAAAACGAGTTGCTTGGCTTAATAAAAAGTCAATTTAATGCCGAAGAATCCTGCATCGACATAGATAAAATAAAATCAAGATTTGGGAAAAAAGAGGCTGTTGTGTTTGCATATATCTATGAAAGCCCTGAATGGATGAAAAAGATAAAAAAGAAAGCAAAAAGCAAGGAGAAAAAGGAGGGCGGAGAAAAAAAGGAGGAGAAAGGGAAAGCGAAGACAGAGGGGAAAAAAAGGTGATAATAAGGAATAAAATTAAAAAATAAAAAGCCTAAAAGGTTAAAGAACATGGCTGAGAAAAAGAAAGGAAAGAAGAAAAAGAAAAACAAGAAGTCCAGTCAGAGGTGGAGCCACTATAGGATTGAGGGGGATAAAGTTGTTGCAGAGAGATTTTGCTCGAGATGCGGGCCAGGAATTTTCCTGGCAAGACATAAGGATAGGCTTTACTGTGGGAAATGTCATTATACAGAATTTATCAAGACTTCTGAAAAAACTTCTAAAAAATAATTTGATAGCCCTGAAAACCCTGCCAGGAGCAAGCCAAAGACAAATCTTTTGGCCGCTCCTGGTGGGGAAAAAGAGGTGTAAAATAATTAAGTAATTAGGGTTTAAAAATTTTTCGGTTTGATGTAATTTTAAAGTGATTACAAATATACACTTTTTCTTTCTTTGTTTTTTCACTCAATTTATTTCAATTTTTTGATATCATTTTTGTAGCAAAAACCTTTTAAAGCCAACTACCAATGCAATAAGCATGATGAAGGAAGAAATCTTACAAAAACTTAACACATTTGTAAGTGAAGAAAGAAAGATAGAGTTTTTGGAGAACATGCTAACCAAGCCTCTTGACAAGGAAACAAAGGTTGCAATCTATTTTTTACTTTCAGAGATATACGAGAAGAAAAAATTCTACGACCATGCAGTAAAGTATTTGATAAATGCAGAAAAGTTTGTAACAAAGTATAACGAGCGAATTCCATTACTGATGAAAATTGCTCAGTTATACGTTAAGCTTTTTGATTTTATCAATGCAGAGGAGTTTTTCAACATGGCAAAAAGCGAAGCTCCTGACAGCATGCTAGTGGCTTTAAAGCAACAATACTACGGCTTTTATTTGCAAGAGGCAGAGCTCTATGAGGCAAAAAAGTTTTACAGAAAAGCCATAAGGCTTTATGACTACTTGCTTAAACAAAACTACAACAAGGTTAAAGTTATGGAAAAGATGGCAGAGCTCTATGACAAGGCAGCAATGCCAATAGAGGCTAATAGGCTAAGGCGACAAATCCAAGATTTGCTTGCTGCAGAGAGAGAAAAAACCCTGCAGGCAGAGAAGGAGAGGGCTGAGAGGGAGGGAAGGGCAGATATGTTGGTATAATGGTCTTTTAAGCCAAAAAATTTTTTAACCCAAAAACTGCACATCATCGATCACTCCATCACTATCTGCATCATAGCCCCTCACTACTACGTATCCTCTTTCGTTGATTCTTTTACTTAGCTCATAAAGATATTTCATGAAAGCTATCACACATGCTCTTGTTCCTATATACCTCTTTCCTTCTATCATAAGCAATTCTTTATTTTTTGCAAAAGGGTTTTTGCACTTTATTATGATCCCAATTTCATCGTCATAATACTTTTTCCCACTCTGCCTAACCAAAAACGCCTTTTCTTTTTTCAAAAAAACTATCGGCAATTTTTCATTGATTTTATAGCTCAATGTGTTTACAATAGGCCCACCAACGACTATTAAATTATTTTTCAAAACTTCTCTATCTTTTATTTCTGTGTCGAGCATGCTTATAGGTCCTTCAACCTTATTCAGAAAAGATCCAAGCAACAAAGCCAAGTCTATCACAAAAAAAGCATCCTTGCTTCTTGCTTTTTCTATGCCATGGGGCTCAGGACTCCCGATTATTATAATGCTGTTCAGTCTTCCTTCTTCGACGAAAGGAAAAAGGAATTTGTTTATCTCTTCTTCACCATCTTTTACCTCCTCTCCGATCCTTTCCCTTTTTTTCTTTAAAACAAAATAAAAAGCATTAGCTTTAACTTTATAGCCATAAACATCAAAACCTCTGGCAACTCCTGTTTTAACCTTCTCCAAAATTCCTCTATCCTCAAGTTTTCTTAGATGATAATAGATAAGTTGTTCATGCTTGTCAAGCATTCTTGCAAGTTGTTTAGCCGTTAATGCTTCCTTGCTTGATGCTAATGCCTGAATTATCTTTAGCGCCAGCTTACTTTTTAGGCAGCCTAGCTTGTTAGCATCAATCTTTTCAGCCCTTATCGCATGCCTTTTTCCTTTCTCTTCTACAATCAGCATTTTAGCATTTTTTGTTCTATTTTTACAAAATTATTTTTAACAATATTAAAAAAATTTTAATAATATTTAAAAAACTTTCGCTTTCCAGCGGTAATGTGCGGAATAGTAGGATGTATAAGCGAAAATGCTAACAGGATTGTGCTAGAGGCACTGAAGAGGCTAGAGTATAGGGGCTATGATTCTGTAGGCATAGCTTTATGCAAGGATAAAAAGCTGGTAATCAAAAAGGGTTCTGGCAAGATCGACGATGTGCATAAAAAGCTAGACTTTTTGCAACCAACCTCAAACATTGCGATAGGCCACACACGCTGGGCAACGCATGGCAAGGTTACAGAAGCCAACGCCCATCCACATACAGATTGTAATAGCGAGATAGCAATTGTGCACAACGGCATTATAGAAAATTTTGAAAAAATCAAAAGTTTTTTGGAAGCAAAAGGCCATGTTTTCAAGAGCCAAACAGACAGCGAAGTCATAGCACATCTGATAGAGCATTTTTTACATAGCTCTAACTCAAGCAGCTTTGAAGCAGCATGCAAAAAAGCTTTTTCAATGTTACAAGGAAGCTACGCAATCTTAGCAATAAAAAGTGATGAAGAAAAGATAATTGCTGCAAGGAAAGACTCGCCATTAGTCATGGGAATAAGCAACAATGCAAACTTTGTGGCTAGCGACATCTATGCGCTTTTACCATTTACAAACAACTTCATATTTCTCTACAACTATGACTTTGTTGTTTTGGAAAGAGGAAGCTATAAAATTAAAAACCTAATTGAAGGAAAGGTAGAAAGAAAGCCAGAAATAATTGATATAAAGCTAAAGGCAGAAGATAAGCAGGATTATGGCCATTTTATGATTAAAGAGATATTGGAGCAGGCAGATGTTTTTGTTAATGCTTTTGGCCAGGATGAAAAAGCAGAAAGGCTTGTAGAAGAGATAAAAAAGGCAAACAAAGTGTTTTTGGTGGGAGCAGGAAGCTCTTATCATGCCTGCCTAGTAGCTTGTTATTTGTTTGCAAAAGCCGGCATTTTTGCCAAGCCAATCATCGCTTCTGAATTTGAAAACTTTTTGAACCCCATTGATAAAAAAACCTTAATCATTGCAGTTTCGCAATCTGGCGAGACTGCCGATGTTTTGAATGCGGTAAAAAAAGCTAAAGAGAAAAGTGCAAAAATATTTTCTATAGTCAATGTTTATGGCTCAAGCCTGATGCGAGAAAGTGAAGGCTATTTGTTGATGAATGCTGGTTTTGAGGTTGGTGTGGCCGCAACAAAAACCTATGTTGCGGAACTTGCAATCTTTCTCTTGCTTTATTCTAAGCTGACAGGCAAAAAGATAAGCAAGGAAAAAATAAAGGCAAAAATTCTCGATTTGCTTTCGAAAAGCAGAAGGGAACATATAGAAAAGGTTGCAGAGCTTCTAAAGGAAAAGCAGCATGTATTTTTGATAGGAAGAGGCCTACAATATGCTACTGCTCTCGAGGCAGCTTTAAAGATTAAGGAAATTTCTTACATCCATGCAGAGGCTTTTGCAGGAGGTGAGCTCAAACATGGCACTATAGCATTAATAGAAAAGGGCACTCCATGCATTGCTTTTGTCTCAGCAAACGAGAAAGAAATATTGTCAAATGTCGCAGAAATCAAATCTCGTGGTGGCTTTGTAATAGGCGTTTCGCCTTTTAACAACAAAATCTTTGATGTTTGGATAAAAGTTCCAAAAGACGATGAGGATTGCGAGGAAGAAAGTCCAATTTACCAAATCATCCCGATGCAACTTCTTGCCTACATGCTTTCAGTCTTAAAAGGCCTCGATCCAGACAAGCCACGAAACCTAGCAAAATCTGTTACTGTAATATAAAATGAAGATAAGACAATGAAAATAAAAGAAAAACCGATTAAGGCCAAAGCTGTAAAACTTTTTGTTACGCAAAGAAACAAGGAAGTAGCAAGATGTTTTATCTATTTAATAAAAAATGAGCTCCATGAGCAGCCATATGCTTTGCTGGAAGATGTTTTTGTCGACGAAAAATTTAGAAATAGGTGCTTGAAACAAGTTGGTTAAGGCTGCTATAAAGAAAGCAAGGGCATTGAAATGCTAAAAATCATTGCCACAAGCAGGTTTGAAAGAAAGGCAGTGCATAGGTGGTATAGAAAGCTCGGTTTTAAGAAGTTTGGGCTGGAGTTCAGAATGGATTTTTAATAAATCTCTTTCTTGTTGAGGATGTAAAGCGCTAAAAATCCCAGGCTGGCTGTTTTATCAGATATATTAAAAAATCGTGCACTCTGAACCAAAGCTTGCTTCATGATTTCGTCATGCCTTGGGGCTTTCACTTCGTTCACTACACCTAGCAGCGATTAAGAGGGATTTTCCTGTGAAATTTCCCCAAATTCGCGCCTGCGAACTTCTGTTAATCACCTATGTTAGGTGACATATTACTCAGGGCATGCCTAAAACAACTTTTATAAACTTCAACATCTAACCAATAGAATTATGAGAATCGAAAAGAAAGTTTGGTCGGAATATTTCCAAAAAATCCTAGATGGCGATAAAACCTTTGAATTGAGATTAGCAGATTTTGAATGCAAACCAGGAGATATTTTAGTTCTGAAAGAATGGGATCTGGTCTGAAGAAGATGTTGAAAAATACGGATTCCAAATAATTGCTTTCAAATAGATGGGCGTCCCTGATGTCATACTGTCAGTCGCTTCGTCCCTCGTTTCACCTTACAGGCTTTCACTTCGTCTTCTCTTCTTCAGAGTAGAAAACGAAACATTTATAAAGCATCTGCTACATCATTATAGCAGATGATACAAAAATATAGCAGATATAGAATTTTACAGGAATTTTTTGATTTTCCTAAAAAGGATTTTTATATACGCGAGCTTTCTCGAAGAACAAAGCTCGCGCAAACTTCAGTAATAAACCACTTAAAAGCATTGTTGAAAGAGAAATTAATAATAAAGAGGAAAGATGGAATTTATCCATCGTTTAAAGCTAATAGAGATAATGAGATGTTTAAAATTTATAAAAAATTTGATCTAATAATAAGAATTAATCAAACCGGTTTACTTAATTATATCTATGACAACTGTTTGCCTGACTGCATTATCTTGTTTGGGTCAGCCTCGAGAGGAGAAGACGTGGAAGAAAGCGATATTGATCTATTTATTCAAGCTAGAGAAAAAAAGCTAAATTTAGAAAAATATGAGAAGCTATTAAATAGAAAAATATCTTTATTTTTTGAGGAAAATTTTTCGAGGCTAAGCAAAGAGCTCAAGAACAACATCCTAAATGGTATTGTCTTGAAAGGCTACATCAAGGTATTTTAAAATGGAATTAATAAAAATCACGCCGGATAAAGAAAAAGCAAGGAGTATAGTAAAGATGGTTTCCTTAATAAAGGAAAGAATCAAAAAACAAGAAAGAGATAAGATGGCTGCCTTGATAATAGCAGACTATTACGAAATAATAAAAGAACTTATCACAGCAATTCTTTTGATTGATGGTTATAAAACTTTAAGTCATAAAGATTTAATTGATTATATTAAAGAAAAATACAAAGAGTTTAGTATTCATGAGATCTCTGTTCTGGATGATTTAAGAGTTTTGAGAAATAGAATTGCTTATGAAGGTTTCTTTATCGAGCCTTCTTATCTTGAGAGAAATGAGCCCTTATTTAAAGAAATAATTGGGAAGTTGGAAAATTTAATAGAAAGAAAGTTGAGATAAATTTTAATTATTCTTTTTGCCACGCCCTGCGGGCTTTCACTTCGTTTACTACACCTAGCAGCGATTAAGAGGGATTTTCCTGTGAAATTTCCCCAAATCCCAACAAGTCGTGACTTCTGTTAATCGCCTATGTTAATCTCAATTAAAAACGAACTCTGATACCCTCAACCACCCATCCCTAAATAGCAGATTGTCGTCGAACTAAAAGAAAAAACTTCGTTTATCCGACCAAAAAAAGAAAACCAAATTTTCTGCGGAAAATTCTGTCTAACATAGGATAAACGATTACGATTCGCTTCATCCAAATTTTCTACGAGTTTGGGTCTCTATTTTTAAGAAGAAATAATTTTATTTAAGATACATCATCTCAAATTTTGCTTCGTCACCTTTTACAAATAAAACACCTGCCATTCCATTATAAGTTTCTCCATTGAGATGTTTACATTTCTCAAGTGTGCCAAAATTAGCAGTAAATTGTTTTGCCCATTCTCCCGGCTTAACCAGTTTTCCATCGTATGTTGCCGCAATCCCTCCAGCTTCATGAATATGTCCAACAACAGCGAATGGAATGTCATTTTCTCTCATCATTTCCGTTGTTGTTTTGTCACCAACATCTTCGCCAGAATAAATTGTAGCAGGACCAACTTTTCCATCTGTGTTAGTTTTTCCAGCACCATGAGCAATAAGAACAACCACATCATCTAATCCTTGTCTAAATTTTCCAGTAGCTTTTATAAAATCTGGTTTTGCCCAATAACCATTATCTGGAATGAATTGTCTTCCAGCACTTTTAAATGTTTGATATCCGGGCAAACTCACAAAATCTACATCATCTCCATCGAAAACTCTAAATTGAGTCATGTCAATAACATTCCTATATTTTGCTGTTATTTCAGCAAGAGCAGATTCATAATCTTGTATCCTTTCATGATTTCCTGGGATTACAAATATTGGCAAACCAGTTTCAGCAACTGCTTCTAAAATTTGTTCTATTTCAATTTTATCAGGCTTGGAATCTCTTCGACCATATCGTAATGTTTCGTTGTTTGGCAAATCCCCAAGCAAAATAATTCCATCAACATTCATTTCTTTAAATTTTTGAGCGAATGCTCTTGCTTTTTCAACTTCCCCATGAGCATCTGAAATAACCCCATACATTGCTTGATTATCTTTATCAGAACTTAATTGAGAAACTTTATTTCCTTCAAACCTATATTGTTCTCCATTAATTGTTCTAACTATTGGAGTTGTTTGTTTAACTTTAGATTCTAGATTATCTTTATCCTTGCATCCAACTTCGCCTAAAGCTAATGCTCCAACCAATCCTAATGAAACTAAACTTTTCCATTTCATACAATACTCAAGGCCTATCCTATTTATAAATCTTTCTATTATTTTACTATTTAATAGTTACTATTATAAATTATGAGACCCAAACTCACCTACGCGAACTTCTCATAACCACATATGTTAGTTGCAATTGGCTGGCTCGCTTGTGATTTTTATAACATCCTTTCTTCTAAAGAAATATCTTTATATCCTTTTATTTTTAAGAATATTCCCTGTAATTTAGGAAATACATAAATAGTTTTGTTGCCGAATTATATTCTCTAAGTTTTTCATTATCATCACCGGCTTGAGAAACACAATACTTCCACATTTCTCTACAACTATTAGACATTATTTTTAGTCTGGAATTATAAAATAAAGGGTTTTTTGAATACACTTTCTTTTTCAATGATTTTCCAATTATCTCAACTCCTTGGCCCATGTTCGCAATTAAATTTTCCATACTCTTTTTATGAAGTCAAATTTTATAAATCTTTCGGTTCTTTAACCACTTTGAAGTTAATCTTGATAAATGACATTTGCCCTAAAAGGCGCTCGCCGCCTGTTGGATTTGAACCAGGTATAGTTTTAGATATGTTTGCCGGTTCTGGCAGTTCAGTTAAGTCCTACTGATGCAAAGCCTTCGTAAAATGCCATATGTTGTAGCAACCTCACCAACTCCAAATATTTATAAACAATTACAAATAACTTAATTCTATGCCACAAATAACTTGGGAGGATTTTGAAAAAGTGGAGCTTAGGGTTGGCACTATAATTAAAGTGGAGGATTTTCCAGAAGCTAAAAAACCAGCATATAAATTGCTAATCGACTTTGGTGAGTTTGGAATAAAAAAATCAAGCGCACAAATTACCAAACTTTACGAAAAAGAAGATTTGCTAGGAAAGCAAGTTATTTGTGTAACTAATCTCCCACCAAAACAAATTGGTAATTTTATTTCTGAAGTGCTTACGACAGGCTTTGTGCTTGACAATGGCGATGTTGTTTTGGCGATACCAGAAAGAAAAGTTAAAAATGGATTAAGATTGGCATAGAAAGCTAAGCAACATTCGATGTTGGCGATTTAATTTTGCTACAAAATTTTTAAAGTCCTGGCTTTATGTGTTTTATGCTCGATCTACAAAAAATTCAGTTTGAGCAAGAGGAATGGCTAAAGGATAACAAGATTTACGAAAAGTTGCTGGAAAAGAGGGGAAAGAAATTTTATTTTTTGGATGGCCCGCCATATGCAAATGACATTCCGCATATAGGCCATTTCAAGAATTTTGTTATAAAGGACATGGTGATAAGGCAGAAATTTATGCAAGGCTACAGTGTTTTTTTCAAGCCAGGCTTTGACACCCATGGCTTGCCTATTGAACATTATGTGGAAAAAAAGCTTGGCTTAAGGCACAAGAAAGATATCCTAGAGCTTGGAGTAGATAGATTTTTAAAGCTTTGCAAGGAAAGTGCGACACTTAACAAAGATCATTGGCTGCAGGTTTACAAGCAAGCAGGCTTCCTGTATTTTTTGAAGGAGCCATATTTGACATATGAAAATTATTACATAGAAAGCGCATGGTGGACGTTCAAGAGGCTTTGGGAGAAGGGCTTGGTGTATAAAGGAGAAAGGCCAATCCATTACTGCAGCAGATGCCAAACTTCCCTGGCAGGCTATGAAGTGACTGATAGCTACGAAATGCTAAAAGATCCTAGCATCTATGTTCTTTTCAAGTTGAAGGAGAAGGTTAGGGGAGAAGAGGCCCATATGCTTGTCTGGACCACTACACCATGGACCCTAGCAGCAAACGTTGCACTAGCAATAAGGGAAGATGCAAAATATGCAATGGTAAAGCTTTCTACAGGCATCAACATAATTCTTGCAGAGTCACGATTGCCAATCTTGAGCGAGATCGGCTATGCCTATCAGCTTCTCGATGTTATAGATGGCAGGGAGCTAATAGGCTTAAGCTACTCTCCTATTCTTGATTTACCAATCCAAAAAAAACTGGAAGAGATGAAAGCACAAAATCCAAGGATACATACGCTCATCGCAAGCATAAAGATGCTAAAGGAAAGAACTCCATCCAAAGTGCTTTTGAAGAAGGAGAAGAAGGAAAAAGGCAAGGAGGGGAGCAACGAGGGAGCGAGAGAGAAAGGAGAGGGGAAAGAAAGCGAAGAGGAGCAAGGCGAGCAGGGCACAGAGCTTTACGAGGATTTCGTCAATTTGGAAGAAGGGACAGGGGTTGTGCATACTGCAGGCGGCCATGGCAAAACAGACTACGAGATAAGCAAGCATTATGGCTTACCAGCTGTAAGCCCTCTCGACGATGAGGCAAAATTTACAGAAGAGGCAGGATGGCTTCAAGGCAAATATGTTAAGGATGCCGACTCTGAAATCATAAACTGGCTTGAAAAAAACGAAAAGTTGCTTTTCTCTAGCTACATCAGCCACAAATATCCTCTATGCTGGCGGTGCAAAACTCCTTTGATAGTAAAGCTCAGCGAGCAGTATTTTTTTAGCATTAAGGAGATAAAAGACAAGATGCTTTTAGAAGTCGAGAGGGTAAGGTGGCTACCAAAATTTGCAAAGGAAAGAATGCTGAATTGGGTTGCCAATGCAGAAGATTGGAATATAAGTAGGCAAAGATATTGGGGAATTCCAATGCCAATATGGAAATGCGCAAACAAGCAATGCAATGAGGTAAAGGTTATTGCCTCGATGAAAGAGCTGCTGCTTGAAGCAAAGAAGGCAGACCAAAAGATAGAAAGCCTAGATTTGCACCAATGCGGCAAGATAAAGCTCGAATGCGATGTGTGTGGAAGTATAATGGAAAAAGAGCCATATGTGTTTGATGTTTGGTTTGATTCAGGCATCGCACCATGGGCAAGTGTTGGCTATCCTTATCACGACAACGATGTGTTTGATGCCATTTGGCCTGTCGACAGGATTAATGAAGGGCAGGATCAGATAAGAGGCTGGTTTTATTCCTTGCTTTTTTGTGGGGTAGCAACTTTTGGCAGAGCTCCTTACAACAACGTTAGCATGGTTGGGTGGGTTGTGGATGAAAAAGGAGAGAAAATGAGTAAGAGTTTGGGAAATGTTATATATGCAAAAGAAGCCTTGCAAAAGCTTGGAGCCGATTTATTGAGGTTTTACATTCTCTATGATGCTTCCCCATACACAACCCAAGCCATAAACTTGGAAAATGCCAAAAAAGAACCGCTGAAATTTTTCAACATACTTTATAATTTATTCCTTTATTACAAACAACTCGGTCCTGCCGAAAGGCCAGTACTAACTACAGCAGACCTGTGGTTTTTGTCAAGGCTTAATAGACTTGTTAAGGAATACACCGAAAGCCTCGAGAGCTTTGAGCTGCATGTGGCCTTACGCAAACTTTATGATTTTGTTGTCAACGATTTTTCGAGAACATACATAAAGCTAATAAGGGACAATGCAGAGAACAAGAAAACAATCATCAGAGATGCCTTGAAAACGATATGCAAGCTTTTATGTCCTGTCAGCCCATTTTTCCCAGACTGGATTTGGCAAAGGCTAAAGACAGAAACAGACAGCCCGAGCGTTGTGCTAGAAGCCTGGCCTAAGCCAGATGAGTCAAGGATTGATGATGCTTTAGAAAAGCAGTTCGAGATAGTGCAAAAGGTTATAGAGGCTGTGTTGATGCTAAGGGCAAATTTCAAAATCAACTTGAGGTGGCCAGTAAAAAACCTCTTTGTCTTTACGGATTTGCAAGATGCAAGGCAGGCAATAGAGCAGTTTTCAGATCTGCTGGAGAAAGAGGTTAATGCAAAAGAAATCGTGCTGGCAGGCTTAAAGCATGTAACAAAAGATGCGACACAAGTTGTTAAGGGCTTATTTGTGGCTATATCCAAAGAGCTGGACGAGGAGCTAATCGCAGAAGGTTTTGCAAGAGAGCTTGTAAGGCATATTCAGGATGCAAGGAAAAAGCTCGGCCTTGTCAAGCAAAATGAAATTGCTGCAGAGATTGTTGTGGAAGAAAAGTTCAGAGAGCTTTTGCTAAAGCATGGCCAAATTCCTTCGATAAAGGAAAAGGTAAATGCAAAAAAGCTAGATATCTTAACAGTCCCTTCATCTCAGGCCTTTGATTTTGAGAAAGAGATCTTTATTAAGGAAAGTCCTGTAAAGCTAAGGATCAAAAAAATCACTTAACACGCTTGATCGTGCTTTCTATTTCTTTCTTCATTTTGTAATAAATCTCATAGGCCTTAGGATATTCTTTCATCAATATCCTTTCTATCCTTTCACGTGTAGCCCTGTCTGTATTAAAAGCAAGATGGGCATAAAACTCTTTGGCATTTGTATTGAAGAATAAAAAATCTGCAAGGCCCCTCTCGATTAACTTTTCACCTATCTTCATCAAATGCTTGTATTCTTTTTTGTTTCGTCTTTCCAACTCATGAAGCTCTTTGTGGAAGCGTTCATGCAACAAAAACTCAATAAAGTCTCTGTCCAAAGAACTTTCCCTTATTATAATAATGTCAGGTTTTGTAAGCAAGGTAAAATAGAAAGCTATCTCTTCTTGGCTCAGGCCCAAAGCCTCCAACCTTTCTAGCAATTCTTTCTTTTCCTTTTTTGTATCAACATAATTTTCCTCTATGTAGCCTGCAAAAGGTAGCATGATTTCTATAAAGCTTTCTGGCATTCTTGCAAGATTTTCGTCAACAGTTATTGCATAGGCCTCAAAAACTTCATCAGGCAGCACATACTCATCCTCTTGTAAAAGCCTATACCATTGTTTTTTTCTTGCTTCGGCTGTTGAAGGGAGTGAGTTGTAATAAGTCAAGAGATCACCTTTCAGCTTAGGAAGCTTAATCGTTGCACAACTAGCTTCTAAGCCCAAGCCACAAGCCAAAATTGCTGCTGCAGTCAAGTTAAGTATTTTTTTTGCCAATGCTCATACATTAAAATGTTTTTTTGCTATTTAAATTTTACTACTTCAAAGAGGCTAAAAAACATGAACAAAACATAAGAACGCCGGGGGCGGGATTTGAACCCGCAAGTCCTTGCGGACGCAGGATTAGCAATCCTGTGCCATACCAGGTTAGGCGACCCCGGCATAAATTAAATAGGCTTTTTGCTTTTAAGCTTTTTTGATTAAGATTGTTTTGTTATTTATTAAAAAACTCTAAAAATCGATTTTTTGTTAATGTGTTAACATGACAATAGAAGATGACTTAAAGCATTCACATTTTTCCCAATTTTTCTGCCAAACTTCCGGCATTCTTCGCCGCAACATAAAAACTTTTAAATTTTTCTGAGTTACTGCTTTATGCGCGAGTTTGTTTATTTCAGCAGAAAGGCTTTCACAAGCGGCAGCTTTAAAGATTTGATGAAGGCAGGCCGACTTGACATAGCTTGCCACTTTGTGATTCACTCTTTTTTCCTATCCAATGCAAGACGGCAAGATGTTGTATTGCATCTATTCTTCTATGGCCCCCCAGATCCACCAAAACACATAGAGATTCATAGCAGCGCTAGCATAAGCAAGAAGGATGTGGCAGATTTGATAAGAAAGGCACTTTTTAAATATAAGCCTGGCAAAAAGGTTGAGGCTCTGCCAGGAGTTTTTATAGAAAAGAAAAGCCTGATAGAATTTTTAGAAGAAAAAAGCAAGGAAAAGAGCATTTATTTGCTTGATGCCAAGGGCAAAGATATAGATGGCGTTGAGTTGCAGAAGGACAGTATATTTGTGATAGGAGACCAAAAAGGTTTGCCGCTAAAAGAGAAAAAGAGAATAAAGGCGATAGGCCAGGCGATAAGCCTTGGTAAAACAGTTTATTTTGCAAGCCAAGCTCTTATGGCCTTGCAGTATGTGTTAGACAAAAAAGGCCTATGAAAATTTTTAAATTTCAATTTGATAAAGTTTTATAAAACCAATGCAATGGACTGTGCTAGCAGTTGTCTTTTTTATAGGTTTTTTATACCTTTCTGCTTTAGGGCTTAGCTGGAATTCCACTTGTGCAAAGCCTGAATGATCCTTCAATGTTGACAGCCTGTTATGTGAAGGTTCAATCTTATATAATTCCATTATTTATTTTATTTCTGCTAGCAATAGCATTTTGGATCTGTGCAGCAATAGAAAAGAAAGCCAAAAAATAATCTGTAACCTAATTAACAAAAAACTTTTAAGTCTCTCAACATAGCTTTAAATGGGGCGTTTGGAGGAGATAAAAAAAGAGAGGTTAAAAAAGTTGGAGGAATTGAGGAGGAGAGGCATAGAGGTTTATCCTTATGGTTTTGAAAGAAATGCACTAAGTGCGGATGTTATCAACAAGTATGCAAGGCTGAAGCCTGATGAAAAAGGCGAAGAAGTGTTGAAAGTTGCGGGCAGAGTAGTTGGCAAGAGGCAAATTGGCAGCATTGCATTTTGTCACATTAATGATGGTGCTGGCAAGTTGCAGATTGTGTTTGAAAAAGGCTTTAGCAAAAATGCTTTAGACTTCTTTACTAATTACATAGATGTTGGAGATTTTATCGGAGTTGAGGGGGTTGCATATAGGACGAGGGCAGGAGAGATAAGCATTCTTGCCAAGAACTTACAACTTTTAACTAAGGCAATTTTGCCTTTGCCTGAAAAATGGCATGGCTTGAAGGATGTAGAAGAGAGATACAGAAAAAGATATCTTGATTTGATGCTGAATCCTGAAGTTAGAAGAGTCTTTGAGATGAGAACAAAGGTGATAAATGCAATAAGGGAATGTTTAAATGCTAGAGGGTTTATAGAGGTAGAAACTCCTTTGCTTCAGCCTGTTTATGGCGGAGCAACCGCAAGGCCATTCATTACAGAACTTTATGAACTTCATATGCCGATGTATTTATCAATCTCTCCAGAGCTTTATCTAAAGAGGCTCTTGGTTGGAGGGTTTGAAAAGGTCTATACCATATGCAAAAATTTTAGGAACGAAGGCATAGACAGATCCCACAATCCAGAATTTACTATGCTAGAAGCCTATTGGGCATATGTGGATTATGATGCCATGATGGATCTTTTTGAAGAAATCTTTGAGCATGCAGCAAAAGCGCTTGGCCTAAAACAAAGGCTTAAGTATGGAGAGTTTGAAATAGACTTTAGCAGGCCGTGGAGGAAGATTACCGTTTATGATGCAATAAAGAAATATCTTGGTATAGATGTTAAGAAGCTAAGCCAAGATGAGCTTGAAGAGAAAGCAAGAGAGCTTGGAGTTATGGAGAAAGTCGAGAGAAGGGTTAATGTTAAAGAAGCCAAAAAGGCCAACAAGCTGAAAGGATTCATAGTTGAGGAGCTTCTTGACTTAGTAACGCCAAAGTTCATTCAGCCAACTCACTTGATAGATCATCCTATTGAGTCAACGCCTTTGTGCAAGGCAAAAAGAGGGGATGCTGAGCTGGTAGAGAGATGCGAGCCATTTATGGCTGGAATGGAGATAGGCAACATCTATAGCGAGCTCAACGATCCTTTGCTGCAAAAAAAGCTGTTTGAGGAGCAACAGAGATTTTTGAAGACAGAAGCCCACCCTATAGATGAAGACTTTGTAGAGGCTTTGAGCTATGGCATGCCACCTGCCGGAGGGCTTGGCCTTGGTGTTGACAGAGTAGTGATGCTTCTTACAAACCAAGCCAGCATAAGGGATGTCATTTTATTTCCTTTCATGAAGCCCGAGCCCAAACCCAAGCCGCCAAAGTCAGAGCCAAAGCCACGAAAATAACATCACTCTAAAATAGTAAAATTTTTAAATTCAAAAAACATAATTTTTTATGAAAATAAAAAAAACAATAGAATTGATTGCACTTTCAGCTCTTTTTTTGTTGTTAAGCAAGCGTGATTTAGGATATCAAGAGGCAAAAGCTAAGCTATGTTGTCAAACTTATGAAATGGATGACGCAACCGGCTGTAAAAAATTGTATGCTTCACACAGGATTCCTCATGTTCCTTCACTGTATGCATTGACTATGGAAGGCAAGGAAGAAATAAAACCCAGAAATAAAATTGAAGAATTAATAATAAAAGCAGTCGAGGCAGAAAAGGAAGGCAATTTTAAAAGGGCACTCAAATATATCGATAAAGCCATAGAAAAATATGATAAATGCTTTTGTCCTGATGGCTGGAAGTTTGAGCGTTATTACCTAAACTTGCTTGAACTGAAAACAAGATATCAGATAAAGCTAGGAAAGCTAAAGGGAGCAAAGAAAACCTTTGATGAAGCATCGGAAGTTTTGCAGGTATTTTTAGAAAAAAACAAAAATGAAGAAGGTTGGAAGGCAGGATATTTGGAATCTGAAAGGCGAATATGGGAAGAACTGAGGGAGGAAATTGAAAAAAAAGCAAAAATAAATTTTAATTTTTAAACCACCCCTTTCAAGATTTCTTGTAATTTGTTTCGATGGAAAAAAGCTACAATCACAGTATTTATTCCTCCAACAATTACACCTTCATTAGTAGTTTTTATCTTTATTATTTTTTCATCCAAGTTTAATGCACTTTCACTATCTAATCTTGCATTTACAAGAGTTTTGCCGCCCCGCCTTATCACATCAGGCTCTCTCGCAAATTTTATTTCTCCGTTCACCAATTTTGCCGCCTGAATACTGCACGAATGATCAAAAAGATTTGTTGTACCAGGCTTCTTTAATTTTTCCAATATTTTTTCCCACCAACTTTTTTCACACGGACCTACAGATCCAATACTGCTAAACTTTTGATTGTCCCAACAATTCAAATTAAATCCACCAATTACTCTCCCTTGGTTATAAGTTACACATTCAAAGCCCCAAATCCATTTTATCCATCTACCCACCTCAAAGCTTTTGATGTACACTTCATCTTCATCGTTCACAAGTCCTTTCAAGCTATTGATTTGTATGCTGGTTTTTCCTTCTTCATCTGTCAAAAAAATTATTTCTAAATTTTTGGCTTGTATGTCACTTGCATCTCTGTTATCGATTAAATCTCCAACATAACAGTTTTTGCATACTATTTTTCCTTCTTTGACTTGACGATCCAAACCAATTTTTAGCGTCGCACTTTCTATACCAGTTTGTTCGGCAAGCTCGCATGCAACGTCGACAAGTCTTCTGAAATAGTTACATATTGTTTCTGGCCCGCCACTGCTACGATATTCTTCTATACTATTTTTATAGCCATCACAAAGCTCAAGAAAAGAGTTGGCATCTCTTTGTATGTTAAAAAAAGTTGCAATTTTGGCTTCATTTACTCTGCTCAAAAAACCCTTCGTCATTTCTATCGATTCAAAAGAACAGTCTGAGTAGATTGTGTTGGCCGATTTACTTATCTCACACCCCTCAAAAGAGTACTTCTTTGCCCAGGCATTAGGCAAAAATGCTATAAGAAAGGCAAACACTATAAACATAAAGATTTTTGTTGCATTTGTTGCTCTATTTTTTGTTCTATTTTCAACCCTCATTTTATGTCTGCAACAAACCTCCATATTAAATTTTTATTATCGACCTTTTGGCCTGAAGCCAACAAAAACCAGATCTGGCCCTTTTCTGCTATCGGCACAATTGTGACATTCATTGCATGCTTGATTGCAGTCATGTCAATACATTCAATGCATACATAAGGATTGGTTGCATTGTAGCTTTGCACTATCTCCTCGCTTAAGGCTATGTAGCTTAAAGGATCTATGGCAACATCAGCATCAACATCAAAAACAAAAGCCGCCTTTCCCTTGCTTGCCTTTATCCCCCTCACTTCCACTTCACTTCTGTTATTCCTCAAATAAACCTCAAGACTTTCATAGCTATAAGCAATGCACGATGTTTCGTTTTTTAAATAATTCCTTAGCTGCAACTCAAGTGTTCGCTTGGTTGGAATTAGGCTTTTCTCTTGCTTTAGATAAAAGGCCGCCCTTTCTCCCAAAAACTCTGCGCTTTCAGCAGGCAGTTCATAATAGCCGCCCTGCCTTGCTAAAAGCCATATTCCTTCTTTCAGCCCCTTCTCCAAGCAATCTCTTATACCATTTTTTACAGTCTGCATTTCTTCCTCACTCCACCTTGCCTTTTTTACCTCTTGACTTATAAAATATGCGAGAAGGCCAACAGCAATGATTAAGATAGCAATGATTATGTATAGAAATAGCTGCCCTCTTGTCTTTATCTTTTGCATTTTACTTTATTACAATTAAGTTTAAAAATTTTACAAGCAAGCATTTTATGCTCATCGCAAAGACAAACATAAAAAAAGTGCTGCCAGAAGGCATGAGAGTGGCTAGTGATTTTGCAGAGGCTCTTGAGAAAAAAGTCCTCGAGCTTATACAAAAGGCTGTCGAGAGGGCAAAGGCGAATCACAGGACTACAGTCATGGCGCATGACTTGTAAATTTGGTATTGCCGGAAGATGCTTAAGTAAGGGTTTAGGGCAGAACACAAAAAGTACAAGCATTAAAAAGCATAACCTTCTAGTAAAAACAATTTGCATAAAGGTTTAAAAGCAAAAAATCATCTTTGGGCATGGAGAAATATTTAGCAAAATATTTTGTGGAAGGCATAAGGTTTAAGAGCCTTGAAGAAGCCGAGCAAGCGGCAAGGCAACTTGCAAATGAGCAAAATAGGCCCATCGAGGTTTATAGACTTGAGAAGGTTAAGGAAATCTATCCTACACCAAAAGAAATACATGAAATAAGCATGGTAGAAAAAGTAGAAAAAGAAAAAGCGCTAGAGCTAAGTGCGGCAGAAATCAAAAGCCTGAGGAGCCAGATCGAAAGTATAGTGATGGCGAGAGTTTTTGACGAAATTTATAAGGCATGCGAGGAGAGCATAGCTGCGGCTTGGAAAAAGCTTGAAAGTGAAGGAAAGATTAAGAAAATTATGGCTGATTATGAAAGCTAGTAAAAAAGATTTTTAAAAAACACGCCCTTGTTTTTTATGGCCGACATTAATGTCAATGCTGTAAGGGCCGCATTTGGCAAGATCAAAGAAGAAATGAGCATGATTTTTTCTTGTCTTCTTGAGATGAAGAAGGAAATCGAGGCCATAAAAAACGAAATTTCTGAAATTAAACGAACTTTTTTCGTTCCAACACATTTCCAACACATTTCCAACACATTTCCAACACACCATTATGACAAGTGGAATGAAAATGAAAAATTTTTAGGAAATAAAGCCCATTTCCAAAGTTCCACAGGAAATGAAGGGGTTCCAACACATTTCCAACACATTTCCAACACATCTACGTCACTCCTACGTCAGATTAATGCGAACTTTTCACAACAAAGCTTGCAAAGTGATCAGCCAAAAGCACAACCAGAAAGGCAACAGCAAGAGGCAAAGCTGCAGCACGCACATGACCAAAACCTAAACGAAATAGCAAAATTTGGTAGTTATGCAACAACTTACAAGCAAGAAATAGTAAAGCGTTTTAAAAGCCTAACAAAGAAAGAGTTTGATATTTTTTCTCTTATCTATTCAATGCAGAAGGTAAGCGAGCCCATAACCTATAAAACACTGGCACAAAAAACAGGCCTTGCTCCAAGCTCTGTTCGCGATTTAGTCAATAGGCTTATTCTTAAAGGCATCCCCATAGAAAAAAGCACCATCTTCAAGGAAGTTTTTTTGAAAATTCCCGACGAATTTTTTAAAATAGCAAGCATCGAGGCTCTTGAAAAAATCGTTCAGCTCTCACAAAAACCACTGTTCGAATAATATTTTCGCTAAACCGAAATAAATAAAGGTTCGCACAAATCATTAACTCTCACTTTCACATTTTCTTTCGACTTTTTTGCAATTTTTGCTATTTTTCTTTTCTCGACTTATTATACTTTTGCTATTTTTTGACTTTTTATTTTTCAATCTTTAAACAAAAATTCTCACTTTTTGATTTTTGCCTTTGTTTTTTTCGGTTTTTTAATTTTTTTCACAATTTGTTTTTTATACCCCCTCTCTTCCTAACCCCCTTTTAACTCTCACTTTTCGATTTTGGCTTTTGTTTTAGCTTCACTTTTATTCCTCTTAGAATCATCTCCTTAATTTTGTTCTCAATATAATATCTTTTCTTACCATTTTTTTCTATTATCTCACTAACAAGGTTTGGTAACTTCACTTTTAAACTGTTCATTTGTCCCCTAATCGTGCTTTCACTTTTTCCCAAAACAGCCGCAATATCTTCACAACTCAATTTCATATCAGTGTTCAACAAAACCCAAACAATCGATCTTTCCATCAAAGTCAAATCCTGAAACAAAAAATTTCTCAATTCTTTTATTTTTCTAGTGCTTTTTGCTGTTTGAACACCTGTTTGAACAGCTGTTTGGACACCTTCAACACCTGTTTGGTGTTTGGACAGCTGTTTAAACACCTGTTTAAACACCCCTCTAGACTGCAACAAAATCATTTCTTTAATCTCGTCAAGCTCGTTTTGTAATTCCTCAATTTTGTTTTCTATGTTGGCAAATTTTCCGTCGTAAATTTTGTTTTTTTCATTCAAATGAGATATCCAAAGAGAAACATTTTTCAAATCATTCTTAACATTTCCAAAAGAATTCATCATTATTTCTTTTAATCGCTCTACTTCTTTTTCCAATTTTTTTCTTTTCCAAAACCAAAAAACCATTTTTTGCTAAAACTTAATTTAAAATAAAAATCAGAATTTAAAAATTTTTGCACTTTTTTGGGCCTTTAAGTAAGTCTTGACTTTGTTTTCAAAAACAAAAAGCATCCTTGAAACCAGCTGAACGAGCCTTTTAATCAAAAAAGTTAAAACACAATTAAAAAGATATAGCACAAAGCACTTTCCTAAAAATTAAAACCATCAAAGTTATCTAAAAACCGGCTTGCCATAGTAGTACTGCTCACCACTTTTTTCAAAATCATCAAAGCCAATGACTACAGCTCCTTTAGGAATTTCACAAAGCCGCTTACATTTGGAATCAAAAGCAGCATAGAAAAGGATATGCCCGTTCTTGCATGAATAGTGGGTTGCCCCTTCAGGAATCTTTATGGCTATGCCTTTTTGTATGGCCTCCTTGCCAACCAACACCAAATCAAACTTTTTCACATAGGAAGCCACTTTCCTCCTGTTAACAAACTCAACCTTAAGCTCAGGCCCATTTCTATAATATCTTATTTTCTTAGCTTGAATTGGAATTTCAAAAGCATCCTCGCTCAAAGTTCTCTCATATAGCTTTATACCATTATAAGTTATCTTGCAAAACCTAGCCTCTTTAACTATTTCAAACTCTCCCTCATTTCCATCAAAACTAAGCTTTGCCACAAGCTTTTCCAACCCTTCTCTCCTGTTTGCCATTACAAAGTTAAAGCCTAGCTTTAAAAGCTTTTCGTTAAAATTTTTTAATTTCTACAGGGCAATTCTTACTTTTCATTTCTTTATTTTTTGATAATTTGATAAAATTGAAGCATTGTTTGCCAGTTGCACCAACTTGGCTCCCCTCTTTACCATCACAACACAATTTTTTTATTTCCTATGGTTTTCCACTACGCTTGCAACAACAATTTTTCAGCAAAATTTCCTAGAAATCTTATAAAAAAACTTTTAATCAAAGATAAAAACTTTTAATCAACTCAAGCTGTCGACGAGAAAAAGGCTGAAAAGTTCGCACAAGGGTTATTAAACGAACTATTAAAAATTTATAAAAAGTTCGTTTAATTTCGAAGTTTTGAATTAAAGTAGTCATTTCAAAATTGCGAAAATTTTATAAAGTCAAAGGCAATTTTGTTTTATGCAAGCTATCAACTATGTTTTTTTGAAGTGGCGGGGCAAGAACGTTTGTGTGGTTTATGGAAATGACGGAGAAATGAAGCAAGCATGTGAGAAGGCATGGGAGGTTTGGCAAAAGCATTTCCCAAAACTGCCAGAAGTTTTTTTGCTTGAGGAAAATCCAGCCCTACAAGACTATGACAAAAATAAAGAGTATATAGAGTATCTAAGAGGAACTGAGAGTGAATGGGTAAGAGAAAAAAGCAATGCGCATGGAATTCCTATAGAGTTTGCCATTCTCGATCCATATTCAGAGAACAGCTTCAGAATAGTGGAACAAAAATTTCCGCAGGAAAAGCAGAAATACATAGAGCTTATGTTGCTTGAGAACCTGAGCATATGCTTTTATCTAGCCAAAAAGAAAGCGGCTCAGTTTTATGGCGTAGATGAGAACGAAGAAGGCTTGTGGATTATGCCGCTTGCGTGGTCGGAGTGGATAGATGAAGAAAGGATTGCAGAACAACTAAAATACATTGCAAAGGAAGATATAAAGAAGGCCAAAAGGAATTTGGAGCAATTTATTTTTAAAGAGAGAGGCAGAGTTGTTACATCGAAGCAATTAGATGAGCTAAGAGAAAAGGAGGGCTATCTAGATCTTGATAGAAGAGTGCTGCAAGAGTTACATGAAGCAAGTAGGGCCAATGTCGAAAGGCTTCTTCAAAGCCACAACTCGGCCTTTGCCGTAGTTGGCTTCATGCACACACCAATTTTTGGAGCCTCTATCTCTTACATCCCTCTAAAAGGAACTACAAAGCTTTTTTACATCGATTGGCCAAAAGCCGAGTAGAAAGAAATAAAAAGAAAATTTGTTTTTCATTTTCATTTTAAAGTGGTTATGAGTAAAGTTTAAAAACCCTTTTGCTTCTATATCTAATGCCACTTGAAGAGGAAAATCCTTTTGGCATTAAAGAAAAGGAAAAAGATCCTTTTAGCTTATTGAAAGGAGGAGAGTGCATTAGGTTTTGGTTTGGGGGCCAATTTGTCTATGGCATAGTAGAGAGAGTAAACAAGGATGGATGGCTCGAGCTTTCAGAAGTTGCGAATTTTAAAAATGGCTGGAAATTTGTGAAAGAAAAGACGTATGTAGCAATAAATGCCATTCCTTACTTACAGCTTACCGAAAGGAAAGAAGCTGAGAGAATGCTAAACCTGAGAGAAAGCCTTGAAAGGCTTCTGGGAAGCTATGTAGAAGTTGTCATGCCTCAAAAATCCTATTTTGGAAAGCTCAATAGAGATGTCGATATTTTTTATCTTAAACCATTTTTAAAGGACAAAGGCGTTTTGGAGACAAAAAAGCCTTTGATAATCTTCTTGCATAGGGTAGAAGCCATTATTCCAAAGACAAAAGAGGAAATAGAAAAACTTTACAAGCCAGTTGCAAGCCAAGCTTTTGAAGATTTATAAATTTTGGCCTTCTTTTAATGCATGGAAAAAGAAGAATTTTTGAAGAGGCTCGAGACAGAGTTGAAGATAGCAAAAAGCAGCAAGTTAACAATCAGGAACTATTTGCTTTTCAACAAGGCATTTCTTGATTTTTTGAACAAGGATGTAGAGCAGGCAAGCCAGCAAGATGTCAAGCTTTTTCTTGCAGAGAGGCTTATAGATAAATCGGAAAGCACAATCACTTTAGCCTTAGCGGCAATAAAATATGCCTTTACAACAATTCTTGGTAAGGACATCACTGCAGGTATAAAGAGGCCGAAAAAGCCAAAAGCTCTTCCAGAAGTGCTGAGCAGAGAAGAAATAAAGCAACTCATTGCTTCTGCAAAGACAAGAAAATCAAGACTTATTATCAAGATGCTTTACTATACAGGAATGCGCGTCAGTGAGCTTGTCAATGTTAAGCAAGCAGACATCTTGCTTGATAAGCAAGAGGTTGTTGTTAGGGGAAAGGGAAAGAAGGAAAGGAAAATAATCCTGCCAGAAGAACTAGTTAATGAGCTTAGGGATTGGATTGCTCAGCACAAAGGAATTTATCTTTTTGGCGACGAAAAGCCACTAACAGCAAGAAACATACAAAAAATATTGAAAAATGCTGCAAAAGCTGCAGGCATAAACAAAAAGGTTACTCCACATAAGCTTAGGCACAGCTTTGCTACCCATCTGCTAGAAAGTGGCCTGGACATAAGGATCATACAAATGCTTCTTGGCCATGAAAACCTCGCCACAACACAGATCTACACACACATCACAGATGAGCTTTACAAAAAAGCAAGAGAAAAAATCCAGAGTCTTATCGTCTAAAAAGCCGCTTTAAAAATCCAGCCAACCCTTGCCTTCTTTTTCTCGAAGCAACTGCAACCCTGTTTTTTCCGCTTCTCTTTGCTTCATACATTAAAGCATCAGCCTTCTTAACCAAAAAATGGAAAGGCTCATCACTGCTTTTAACTAAGCCAATAGAAGCAGTAACAATTCCGTTGATCGCAGCTATTTTCTTCCTTATCACCTCTGCTCTCTTGTATGTCTCTCTCAAGTCGGATTTAAAAATTATGCAAAACTCTTCCCCACCATATCTGCATGCAAATTCACCATGGCCGAGAGAGCTTGCGATGATTTCACCAACTTTCTTCAGCACAACATCACCTTGTTGATGGCCAAACCTATCGTTAAACTTCTTAAAGTTATCCAAATCCAGCATGGCAAGACAAAAGTCCTCTTTTCTTTGCTTAATTCTCTTCAAAATTCCCATAAAGTAAGCCTTGTTGTAAAGCCCTGTCAGCCTGTCTGTTGTTGCAAAGTCCTTCGATTTTTTGAAAGCTTCAGAATAAGCAACAAAATTTTCAGAGATGCTGAGAAGCATTCTGATGAGCTCCACGTTGGCTTGATCTTTATCTTGCAAGAGCAAAGAAAGTTTTTTGCCAAGAAAGCTAAAATCTAGCCTAGTCTTTCCTTGTCCCTTTCCATAAGCCCTATTTTCAAAAAAGCATTTTGCATTAAAGTGCTCAGCCAAAAATTCGATTGTCTTCTCTACAAGCCTTTCTTTATCAAACAAAGGGCTGATGCTGCAGACAAAGTTGTAGAGGATTGTTTCATTTCCCATTTTTCTCTTCTTTATTCTTGTTTTTTCTGTTTTGTTTTCCATACACTACAATTGCGGCATGCACATCTTGATAAGCCCTGAAATCTCCTTTCAGCAATTCTTCAAACAATTTTCTCAGCTTTTCATAGCTTAGAGGAATGCTTAGCCCTTTCTTTCTTGCAAAATCTCTGACAAGCCTTCTTGTATATTCATCGACAACAAACAGTGGCTTGTCGAGAGCATAAAGCAAAATGCTGTCTGCAGTCTCTTTCCCTATACCTTCAATTTTCAAAAGTTTTTTTCTTAAAGTCAAGGCATCCTCTTGCATCATTTTGCCAATATCAAAGCCAAACTCTGCAAAAAAGCATGCAAGATTGTAAAGATATTTGGCCTTCTTGTTGTAAAAGCCGCATGGCTTGAGCAAAGGATAAAGCAGCGTAATGTCTTTATTACCAATCTCCTTTATCTCTTTCAAATACACTCCAGCCCTTTCCAAATTTTTCATTGCTTTCTCTACATTTTTCCAGTTTGTCCTTTGCGTTAGTATTGCCTCTATCGCTATTCTCTCCCTATCCTTTAAGTCTTTTTTCCTCTTACACCAAATCCTCCATTGTCTGCTTAACTCTTTTTGCGCCTTCTCTTTTTTCAGCTTCTCTATTAATTCCAAAATTTTTTTATCTGTCATTGTCTTTTTATTTTTCAAATACTGGATTTTTAAAAACAGCAATCGATTTTTTTTAACCACTTTCAAGAGAAAAATTTTTAAATTGCAAAGCCCTCTTTTTATATGTTATATGTATTTAAGGGAGAAAAGCTAGGAGGAAAGTCGCTCGAGCAGCTTGCAGTTGAGGATTATCCTAAGTTCAGGTGGATGAGGAAAAATGCCACAAAGCTGCCGGAAGAATGGCTTAAGCGAATGGACGACATCATCTATGCCCTCGACAACTTCGAAAGTAAGGAAAAATGTGTTGTATGCAAGCAAAGGCCTGTGAAATATCTTAGTATAGTTGAAAGTTATTATCCTAAAGACATATCAGTTTCTTTGGCTTATGCTTATTGCTCAAAAGAATGTGCCCACAATGATCAAAGTGCGTTAGCGCTGATAGAAGGCAGAGCACATCTTTATGAAGCAAAATATTCTGTCATCTTTTCACATTTTTGCTGGCCTTCATGGCCAAAGTTCATAATTAAAGAGCTACATGGCATTATGTACAAGCTTCTTGCAGGAGATATGCGAAAGACAAAAAAAGAACTCTATGAGCTTATCAATTCTATACTTCTGAGAAGAGCAAACGAATAGCCAATGTTTTTTGATAGTATTAATCTTGCTCTTCTATTTTTTTCTTTCTCCCATTCTTTAAACGTGCAAACCTAACTTTTAACTTTGGATTTCCACAGATCCTGATCTCTTGCTTGATTATTCTCTCAAAATCTCCTCCCACTTCCTTTGCAAACTCATACATTAAATAAGGATCCTCAAAAGCCATAATCTCTTCGAATATTTTTTCCATGTTATTAGACACATCACGTGCAAACCTAATCATCCAACGAGGATCTCGAGAAGCAATAATTGCATCTTCTAGCGCATCTAAATCGACGATCTCTTCTCCCTCGTCCTTTTGCAAACTTTGCAAATAGATAAATATATTTTGGATCGCCGAAAGCTATAATCTTATTTTGCAATCTAACCAAATTTGCCCCAACAACACTTGCAAACTTATACAGCCAAAATGGATTTTCAAAAGCCATTATGCATTCCTCTAACCTTTCTACATTTGCCCCCCTTACATCTCGTGCAAACTTACATATCCAGTTCGGCTTCCAAGCGTCTATGATTGCATTTTCCAACCTTTCTATGTTAGCCCCCTCCACCTCCTTGGCAAAAAGATAAATGGCTTTTGGATTTTTCGAGGGCCAAAATCCTATCTTCGATCTCTGGAATGGAAAGTTTTTTGCTCAGAATGATGTCTGTTGTCTTAGCTCTTCTATTGACTTTGCCATTCTTTAAAATGTACAACTTTGGTATAGCAGAATTCTTTGGGACAAGGCATTCTGCAATTAACTTTTCGCTAAAAATCCTATGATTGCGTAGAAAGTCATACAAAACCCAATCGAAAGGCATAACATCTATTCCTTTCCCGCATTTTAATTCATTGAAGCTTGCCTCTGTGTGATAACTTTTTCCCACTCCATAAACCATGCCATCAGCCCAAAGCACTCCTTCTTTTTCTTCCAACCACTTGTAAAACCTCCAATAAGCTCCACTAACATCTTTCTCTCCTCTTTCATTTACACTTTCGATTTTATAGCTAATCAGCTTGTCGATAGCCATTGAAGGAAAAAAAGCAAGTCATTTAAAAGACTTTCTTTTTATTTTTGCTACCATCGGCAAATAAATTTTTTACCCTATTTATAAAGATTTATAAACCCACTTAGCATTGAGAGACAGAGGAATCAAAGCGATTTCTTTGATTTCTCTTGAAAGCAAAAGCAAAAATAGAAAAAAATAAAAGGAAAATTAGAATGGCATTTAGAAAAAGATTTGGAGGTTCCAAGAGAAAAATGTACAAAATAACATGCAGCAAATGCGGAAAACCAGGAGAAGTTCCCTTTAAACCAAGAGAAGGGACGCGAGTGTTGTGTAGAAATTGTTTCTTGGAGGAGAAAGGAATAAAGCCAAGAGAGCAAGAGCCAAAGAAGGAAGAGAAGAAAGAGACCGAGCAAGAAGCTGAAGAAGCTGAAGAAGAAGAGGAAGAAGTTGAAGGGGAAGAAGTTGAGGGAATCGAAGATGAAGCCGAAGTAGAAGAGGAGGAGTACTAAGAGCATAAGATTGAATAAAGCAATTTTTTTTGTTATCTTATTTTTTATTTTTTATCTTTTTCTTTTTTATAGTAAGATTTAAAAACCATTATTTTGACAAAAGTTATGGCAAAAAAGGATGAAGATGTTTGGGAAGACGAGGACGAAGAAGAAGAGGAGGAAGATGAAGAAACAAGCGAAGAGGATTTCGATTTTGGTGACGAAGAAGAGGAAGAAGAGACAGAAGAGGAAGAGGGATTTGATGAAGAGTGGTAAGAAATAAGGCAATTTTTTGCTTTTTCTTGTTTTTTATTTTTACATATTGCTAATTATGCTAATTTTCAACATAAAACAACATCAGGCTTGATTTTTCCGTCAATGCCAACACCAACACCAATAACCCTTGCCCTATGCATCACTATAACTTTTTCTCCATTTTCCATTTTTTTCTTTACAGCGATAAAAGCACCATGACAAAATTTTTTTGCATGCTTTTCTTTAAAAGAAATTTTTCTGTAAGGCAAAAGTCTAACAAGCTCCTCGATGCTTAGCATAGCACTATTTTTCTTTTCCTCTAACTGATAAAGCGTTATTGCCTTATCCTCTTTTATTTTTCCTATCGCAATTCTTCTGAGCTCAAGCATGTGGGCTCCGCCAAAACTTAGGCCAAAATCATGAATGAGCTTTCTGACATAAGTTCCTGCCTGGCATCTTATGCTAAACAAAAAATATCTTCCTTTTTTCTGCAATATTCTAAATTCATAAATCTCTCTTTCCCTCTCCACTCTTTTCACGCTCGACCTTTTTGGTGGAAGCTGTTTTATTTTCCCTGTAAAGCTCTTTGCTTTTCGCCTTAGCTCTTTTAGGTTAACATCTTTGTGCAACTTTCCCACTCCGACGTAAGTCTTATCGAGATTTAAAAGGCCTGCAAGTCTCGTCGCTTTATTTATCAACACAATCAACAAGCCCGTAACCTTTGGGTCGAGAGTTCCTGTGTGGCCAGCCTTTTTTGCATTCAAAATTTTTTTCACAAGTTCAGAAGCATGGTGGCTTGTTATGCCATAGGGCTTATCGAGAAAAACAACCCCACTTTCCATCATGTTTTATTTTTCCTCGTTTTTTGCCCCTTCTTTTGTTTCTGATTTTTCTTTCTCCCCTTCTCTCCCTTTCTTTTCCTTCCCCTCTTCTCCTTCCTTCTTCTCCTCCCCCTTCCCTTTCCCTCTCTCTTTTTCTTCTTTCTTCGTCTCTTTCAGCAACTTTTTCTTTTCAGCTTTCAATTTTTTCTTTGGTGTCTCGAAAAGCTCAACCACAACCTTCTCCTCCTCTTTACTTGCCTTCACCTTTATTTTTCTCGGCGGGTTGCTTATGCTATTTTTCCAAACCTCTGCATTAAGCCAAGGATCTATGACAACATCCTTCTCGTCAACCCTAAAATTTTTGGCTATAACTTTTCTAATTTCTGTCACACTTTTTTTTGCCCTCTTCCAATACTTTGTTCTTTTCCAAGCATTGTAGAGATTTATCGTCAGTATTTTTTCCTCTGCCATTTTCATCAAAACTTTTTTATCTTTTTTCCCCTCTTTATTTTTCTCTTTTCAAATCTTTTCAACTTTTCTTCTATTTTTCTTCTTCTCCAGTGCCTCTTTACTCTTGTAATCGCACTTGGATGAATCCTCTTGCCGAGCCCAAACTTTCTTAGAATTGCAAAAATTGGTGCCCATTGCCTTCTTTTTCCAAGCTTCGCAAGCCTAATCTTCAACTCAGCACTTTTTTGCTTCGCCATTTTTCTTAACCTTTGATTTTTGCCTTGCCTTCCTTAATCTCTCTAACCAAACTTTCAAGCATTTTCACTCCTTCCTTTGTCAAGCTTCTCCCTTTCCTTGGCTTCTCTACCTTCTGGACAAGCTTTGCTTCTTCAAGCTGCTTAAGAATTTCCCTTATAACTTTACCACTTGCCTTGTATGGTCTTGCAGGATAAACTTTGTGCTTCTTTTTCCTTTTGTATTGCTTTCTCAGCCTTTCCACTCCTATAATTCCTTTCAAATAAATTTTTCTTAAGATGCTTGCAGCCCTGGTATACCACCAATCGCTTTTGTCTGGCGGCCTCTCAGCTCCAGGACTTGTCTTTACATAAAGCGCCCATTGAGGCATTTTTATTTTTTCTTTCAGCCTTTCTGCTAAAACACCTATAAAAGTCCTTGCATCTACATCCAACACTTTAACCCTTTCTGCCTCCATTTTATCATTTTCTCAATTTTCTCATTATTATCGTAAAGCCGACTATTCTTGTTGCAATAGGCTTGTTTATTGCCTTGCTTACCTTTTGGCTAAGCTCTTCAGCCATCTTCTTTATTTCTTCTCTGTTCCTAGAGCAACTTTTCAATATGCTAATTCTAATCAAATCCCTTGTTTTAAAACCTTTTGCTATATTCTCAACAATCCCCTCGCTTAAGCCATGCTTTCCTATTTGCACCTTCATCTTTTTTCTTTTTTCTTTCTTTTTTTGCCTTCTTTTTTAACTTTCCACTTTATCTCGAGCCCATGCGCTGGCAAAATTAAAAGGCCAACGCCATAATTTTTTTCTCTAGCAAACTTATTTATTTCCTTTATTATTTCATCCTTCTCCTTATTTCCCCTCTCGATTGTTGCAACAATCTCATTTTTTTTGTATGGCAGAGCTTCAAGCATTTCATTCGTTAAATTCAAAAACAATGCTGGCTTTATTACAATTCTCTTCAAAACCTTTTTTACTCCAAATGTGCCGAGAGGCATGCCCTTTTGCTTATAAACATCTTTCTTCAAAAAAACATCAACCTCTATAACGCCTTTCTTTTTGTTTTTCCATTCTTTGCTAAAGCATGCACAAAAATTGGCGGCCTCTTCAAGATCTTTTTCACTTGCCTTTCCTTTGATCAAGCAAAAAGGACTTCCAGGACTTTTTGTATGCAGCAGCAGTTCATTGTTGCCAGCACTTTTTACAAGCTCCTCATTTTGATTGGCATTCTTGCCTGCAAGCACAAGCAAACCTGAAGAAGTAAAAAAATATCTAAAGCCATCACACAACTCTGGCATCAAGCCAATGTAGCCACAGTTTTTGCACTTAAACTTTCCCGTAATGCCGCCCGCATCAAGAACAACTGCATTGCCCTTGCATTCTGGACAGATAAAAAAATTTTCCATTTTAAGCATTAAAGTTTCTTTACCACAGGCCCATAAGGCGTATCATCGACCCAAAAGCCCGAAGCTTTTATCTCTTCTCTTAACTTATCTGCAAGTTCAAAATTTTTTTCTTTTCTTGCCTTTTCTCTCCTCTCCACCAACTCTAAAATCCTCTTAGGAATTTTTATTTTCTTTGTCGCTTCATAAATTTTTTTAAGCCCGAGCCCAAAAACTCTATCAAGATCGTAGATGAAATTCATAATCTCCCTTGCTTCTTCTTTGTCAATCTCATCAATGCTCTTGTTAACCTCTGCCAAAAACTCAAAGAAAACGCTGAAAGCTCTAGACAAATTTAAGTCGCTATCCATCTCTTTCTCAAACCTTTTTCTTGTGTCTTGCAAAAGTTTTTGTATCTTTTTTGTTTTCTTCTTTCTCTCTTTCTCCTCCACTCCCCTTGTTTTCTTTTTCTTAATCAAATCAAGCCTTCTTAAGGTTTCTATGATGTGCTGGATTGTTTTCCTTGCTGCATCGAGCTCAGAAAGCCTGAAGTTGAGTGTTTCACGATAGTGGCAATTTATCAAAACATATCTTATCTCTTCTCCCCTGTATCCCTTGCCAATTAAATCATTTAGTGTATAGATGTTGCCAAGACTTTTGCTCATCTTTTGGCCTTCCACAAGCAAATGTGCATTGTGAAGCCAATATCTAACAAATTGCTTACCTGTAGCAGCCTCGCTTTGTGCAATCTCATTTTCATGATGTGGAAATATCAAATCTATACCACCACAATGTATGTCAAAGCTTTCACTAAGATATTTCATGCTCATTGCACTACACTCTATGTGCCATCCAGGCCTCCCTTTCAGCTTTATCCTTTTTCCACCCACAACAAATTCTGGCTCCCAGAAAATTTCTCCGTCTTCTTCTTGCCATGCCTTCCATAACGCAAAATCGCTTGCCTGCTCCTTGCTGTATTCTTGCACAGCCACTCTGGCACCAGCCTTTAGCTGCTCCCTCTTTATTCCAGAAAGCTTTCCATAGCCCTTAAACCTTGAAATGCTAAAATAAATTCCATCATCTGCAAGATACGCATAGCCCTTATCAAGAAGTTTTTGTATTAGCCTTCTCATCTCTTCTATATGCTCTGTTGCCCTTGGATAATAATCAGCCTTTATACAATTTAGCAACTCTAGTCCTTTCAAAAATTCCTTCTCATAAAAACTTGTTATCTCCTTCAAACCTTTTCCGCTTTCGTTAACCTTTTTTATTATCTTATCATCTACATCGGTAATGTTTGTGACGTGCTTAACATCATAGCCCTTCCATATTAAATATCTCTTTAGCACATCTACAAAACAAAACGATCTGTAGTTGCCTATGTGCGGAAAATCATAGACAGTCGGCCCGCAGTTGTACATCCTTACTTGCTTTCCAAGAGGCCTAAAAACCTCAACCCTCTTTGTCAATGTGTTGTAAAGCTTCAGCATGAAAAAGCAGAGTGAGAAAATTTAAAAAGTTTCAGCCTTAGCAGGCTGTTTCCCTTAAGAAGCCAAGGCTTCTTACCTCGAATGTGAGGGTTTTATAGTCCGTTGAAGTTTGTGGATTTGGTACATCTACAGGCGTACTTGTTATAGTTACATTTATTTCTAAGTCACCGGCAGGTGTTGCTTTTGGTATTCTTACAAAAACACCTCCGGCACCTGTTGATTCTGGAGCCACGGTTTCTATGTTAGTTGTGGATACAAACCAATTCATAGCAGATTGGGGATTTCCAATTTTTGGTTTAAATGTTGCCCCAGTAACTGTAAATGTATATGTCGTCTTAGCCTCGGTAGGATTATATATGCAAGCTATGGCATTCGTTCTGCCTGGGACCAAAGTTACAACTGCTCCGGCAACAGAACCGGCACATAATATCTCCCCAGTCTGCTCTCCAAAAAGCTTGCTTATCTGGCTTTTTGCTCCTTGCAGAGTTTCTTCTGCAATGTTCATGCCTCCACACATGATTTTTCTGACAAGCATGATGCCAAGAATCAGCATGATCATTGCTATGACAAGAATTACTATGGTTGTGATAGACATCTCGAAGGCAGACCTCTTGTTTTTCATTTTGCTTGCCTCTTTTTTCTTTCTTTTATTGTTTTTTGTGCCTTTTAAATCTTATGATAAGCATGGGGCGAGTGGGATTTGAACCCACGACACCTCGGTCTTCAGCCGAGTGCTCTCCCGGGCTGAGCTATCGCCCCTTAAAAACAAAAAAGTTTGTTTTTTAAAAACTTAACTTAGAAGCTTAAGACTTCACAGCCCCAGTCCTTAGCAGCGCCTATAGTATCAACCTTGTTTTCAATTTTCAACTTACTTCGCCCTCTCTTTCATCTGCTTCCTTCTCCTCTTTTCCCTCCTCAGCCTTTTTCTCTGCCACTTCCAACGCATCTGCCACCTCTTTTTCCACCTCCTACTAGAACGCTTCATTTTAATTGCTCGTCTTTTTTATTTCTTCACATTTTTTCTTATCTCGCTAAGCTTTGAAGAAATATCATCGACAATTTCTTTTAGCACAGTCCTTGGCTTTTCCTTTGTCTTTAAAACCAGAACAATCGGCTTTGTCGGATGCTCTCGCCTCCATCCTGCAAGCACAACCTTTTTGTTTTTCCAAGCATAAGCCCTTATAATCTCTGCAATTGTCAAATTGTCTGTCTCTATCTCTATGCTATCTTTCCCCTCTTTTAACACCTTTACCTCCATTTTAGCCACAAACTTTATTGTTAAACCAACTTTAAAATTTTATTCAAGCCCGCTTTGTTCTTCTTGCCCTTGCTCCTCTGCCTCGCCACTCTCCTCACCAAACTCCTCAAGCCCTCCACCAAGCTCGAACTCCTCCTCTATCGATTTGGCATTTTCTTTCTGCTCGAGCCATCTCTCCTTTCCGCCACCATCAAAAAAATCGATCAACTTTTTTCTTATGTAGATATCTTCCTTAATTCCCCTTTCAAAATTTTCCAAATCCCTTGCACTAACTCCGATTATCTCAGCCAGTTGCTCCGTTGTCAAGCCTAGCTCAATTCTTTCCATCCTCATCCTCCTCTTAAATTCATTCTCTGGAGAGTGACTCCTTAGCTTTATTCTTTCCAAAGAAATGCTCGGTTTTTCCATCTTTCTAGCCCTATATGTTTCCAAAATCCTCCTGTCAACTTCATCTTGGTTGAGAGGGCTTAGCTCTACAAATCCCACATCCTTGCATCTTGAGCAAACTTGCTTAACGCTAATCCCATCTATAACAACATGCTTTTCCTCGTCAAGCTTCTCCAAGCCACATTCATCGCATATGAAAGTCATAAAAAAGTTTAAGCGGCCTGATTTATAAATCTTTTTTATCCCCAATTGGTTAAATTTTTGCCATGTTTACCATCTTGTTCTAATTTTAAACACATATCTTATGATTCCTTCAAGCCTAAAATATGCCAGAAGGAATGAGTAGATGAATATGTAGATGAGATAATGGAAAAAGTTTATCCTTTCTTTTCTATATTTGTGTGAGTAGACAAAGAAGAAAGAAGACAAGAGAATAGAGAAGACGATAAGGATTATTTTTGGATCAGAAGCAAAGAGGCTTAAAGAAAAAAGATTGAGCTTTTCCTTTATTGCTAACGAAAGATTAGGTACCCAACCTATCGATAAGCTATGGATAAGATTTACAATCTTGCTTATTGCCATGTATATGACAGTAGAAAAGCCTGCAAGCAAAACTATTATTCCTAAACACATAACAACAGGTAGGAAGAAAATACCAAAGAAACCTTGCCTTAATACTAAATGTCTGTACTTCAAAATGTTTTGGATTTCTCCATAACCCCACCTAATCCTTTGCTTTCTCAATTCTCTTAAGCCTTCAGGAACTGCAGTATAGATTTTTAGTTTTGACATCGCTATGTTATAGCCCCTTGATTTTACCCTCATCGCTATCTCAAAGTCCTCTGTGATTGTATTGGGATCATAAAGGCCATGCTTGACAAAAAAATCTGTTTTGAAAAGTGAAAAGGCAGGAGCTATGCAAAGAGACTCTATTCTTCCTGTCAACTCTTTAAAGAAGTAGGACATTGTATACTCTATAGATTGCAATTTTGCAAGAAGTTTCTTTTTATTGTGAACGGCTATTGGGCTTATCACACAAGCAGTCTTGCCCTGGAGCCTTGGCAACATATCCTGCAAAGAGCTTTTGTCTATGATCGTATCTGCATCCAGCACAGCTATGTATGGCGTTTTCAGCTTTTTTAACACAAACATTAGGCCATGGTTCACTGCAAAGACCTTTCTTCCTTGGCTTTCTCTCGATAGCAAGAATATCTTTCTGTTTTTTCTTTTTATTTTTCTTGCTATTTTCTCGACAATTTTTTCAGTTCCATCTGTGCTTCCGTCGTTAACAACCACAATGTTAATTTGGCCAGGATAGTTTTGGTTTATAACGCTATAGATGCATTTTTTTATCCACCTTCTTGCATTTTTGGCAGGAATTACAAAGCTCACTGCCTCATTTGCCACTTTCCCCTTAATTTTTTCTTCTTTCCTAAATATTACAAACATGAAAAAAAATGCTAAGAAAAATCCAAAAAATAAGATGAGATAAATTATTTCATGCGGAAGCGGAGGAAGCCTCATTAAAGCAGATATCAGAAAGCTTTTTATTTTTATCTCTTTCATAACTTATGGAAAAGATCATAGCCATTGCATTGCTTTTGTCCTTAGCCATTTTTCTGTTTGGCTTTTTGCTAGGTAACTACATAGCTAGCAGTAGAATAGAAAAATTCAAGGAATCGCAGGAGATGATGCTATACAACATTATTGGTTTAGATGTAAGAGAGAAAATGATGAAAGACGTATGTGATATAGATGAAGATGATCTTTGGAAGGAAAAGGTTGAGCTTGGAAGAATGTTAACAGCCTTAGAAGAAAGAAAAGGTAAGGACGACAAGGAAGTTTTAAGGACGAAGGAAATTTATGAAATTATTGAGATAAAGCTAGTAATGTTTTTAGAGCAGATGAAAAAGGAGTGCAAAAAGGATTTTGTAATCATATTGTTCTTTTATTCCAACAAGCCAGAATTTGCAGGAGCTTCAGAAGATCAGGGCTTAATACTTAACACAATAACAAATCAATATCAAAAAGAGAATAAAAGCATATATGTCTTTGCTTTTAGCATGGAATCACAGAATCCTGCTTCTAGATTTTTGAGAACAAGCTATGGCATTAAAAAAGCTCCTTCGCTTGTCATAGAAGGAGAGCTTTTGGAAGGATTTCAAACTAAACAAGCCATAACAAAGGTTATCGATAAGCACATATGATTTTATCGTGTTATTATTATGATTCCTATAATTATTAGTGCAATCCCTATCCACTTGAAAAAAGGAAAAGGTTCGTTTAGCATTTTTATTGCAAAAAAGGTTGTCCATATGTAGCTTGATGCAATGACTGGATATAGCACAGACAAATTTCCGTTTTTTAAGCTGTAAACAAATAACAAGGCAGAAATTGCATAAAGTAAAACACCGAAAATAAAAAATTTGTTTTTCAACCATGTCATAGGATTGAACGAAAAATCCTTTGAGGCTAGCTTGAAACAAATTTGTCCAAAAGCAGCCAGCAATGCACAAAACAGTACAAGCAAGATAACATAAAGAGGCGTTTCCATCTTTCAAGATGCAAAAGAGATTTTTAAATCTTTTTTGTTTTCCTTTAACATGAAAATAAAAAAAGAAACTTTGGCCTTAGGACTTTTATTCTTGTTTGCACTTTTGTTTTTTGTTTTACAAAGGGTAATGCTCTTTACTTGGGATTTTTCAGTTTATGTGCTAAATGCAAAGTATTTTTTTGGAGAAGGAAATTTTTTTGAGTGGGCAGTTCCACCGCTTACTCCTTTTTTGTTAGGCCTGCTATCGTTTTTCGGCTGGAAAGCTGCAGAATATCTTTACATAGCCTTTGTTGTCTGGCTACATTTTTTCTCTTCCTTGAAGCTGGCAGAGAAGTTTGGAATAAATAGTATAGCCTTTTATGCTCTTTCACTTTCTCCCTTTCTCCTTTTTTATGGCCTAATTAATGGAACAGAGTTGCTTTCACTTTCCCTTCTCCAACTTTTTTTGGCCTACATGCATACATTAGCCGCTCCTGCATTTTTGGGCCTATGTTTTTTGGCTAGGTACAATTATATCATCTTCTTACCACTTTTGCTTATTACTTTTTTCGATAAAAAAGAAAAAAGAAAAAAACTTTTGTTGTTTGTGGCAGATGTGCTGATTTTTTTTGCAATAATTTCTCCTTGGTTTCTTTACAATTACTTAACAACTGGAAATGCCCTTACCTCTCTTGCCGACAGCTATGCCCTAAACATCAAATTCAGGGAAAAAGAGGCAAAGCCTTTCAATGCTATTGACATTTTGAAAGTAGGAAGCTACTTGCTTCCATTTGCTGCTGTTGGCATCATTTTGGCTTTGAAAGAAAAAAGAAAGAAGAAAAAACTTGAAACTGCAATAATGCTGCTAATTATCTTTTTAACATTATTTCAGTACACAAAAATACCCTTAAAAGATGCTCGATATCTCTTTAGCTTATTGCTGCCATTCAGCTTTTTCTCCACTATCACCTTTGAAAAAATAAAGGAAAAAAAGAAAAATATCTTTGTGCCCTTGCTAGTATGCTGCATAGCAATAAGTTTTGGCATAACAACATTTGCCTTGATCCAAGCCAGGGCACCTGAGCACAAGGTTTCTACTTATTCCAACATTTTGAATGAACTAAAGCCACTTTATAATGGCTGTGCCCTTGCCTCAAATGTCTGGCCACTCGTTAATTATTTAGGCATAGTTTCTGAAAAAACGCCTAGAGAAGAAGTTTTCGATTACAAAATCGAGCAAGGTTATAGGATTTTATTTTTAAAATTTATCGACGAGCCAGATTACATAAGCAAAGAATTCATGGAAAGCCATAGAAACTTGGTAATGGCAGAAAGCCAAAGCTATATCCTTTTTGGAAATTCTAGCTTATGTGCAAAGCCAAAAACAGTGAACCAAACCTATCTTCAATCAATAGCAGAGATGATGAAAATAAAGTACAACCAAACTTTTTCCATAAGCCTTTATAAGTTGATTTTTGGAAAAGAATTTCCATAGCCTATTTTTTCTTCACATCAAAATACTCATAGAATTTGTTTGTTAGGCTGAGCAAATAAGTGTGGCCAGACTTCTTGGCATTGATAAGGCCATGCGCGATAAATTTTTTTATGTGGTCATAGGCCTTATTTCCCCTTATCTTTATTATCACACTTTGCTTTATTGGTTGCTTGTATGCTATCAATGCCAGAGTTTCTTGCTCGGCCTTTGTAAATTCGGTCTTTTTTATTGCCAACAAGCTTGCAAGGTGCTTGTATTCATCCTTGACATCCATCTTGTAATGCATCATTCCATCCTTCTCCATCTCTCTCAACACTATAGCTCCCCCATACTTTTTTTTCAACTCCTCTATTTTTTCCCTTAAGCTAAGTGGGTCTATTGATGCAATTCTAACAATCTCTGCCTCGCTCAGCCATCTTCCAGCTATAAAAAGCAAGGCCTCTATAGCTTCTGCCTTGTCTTTCTTTTCACTTTCTTCATTTTTTTCATCTTTAATAATTTCTCCCCCCATTTTTTATTCCTCGATTTTAAATCTCAAAATGGCCCCAACACCACCAAGGTTTTTGAACTGCAAGCCTTCCTCAGTATCTTTTGAAACAATCACAAGCTCTGCCTTTGCAATGTTTTCTTTCTCTATCTCCTCGACAATTTTTTGCTCTATACCCTCAGAAATAAAAACCTTGTCAGCAGCACCATAGCTCAAAGCCTTCTTTACCTTTTCCAATCCCAACACAGCCTTTTCCTTTACCAAAGCATCAAAAAACTCCCTAAGCTTTTTCTTTTCTTCCATTACTTCTATATTGGCCAGCACATCTTGGCATTCATCTACTAGAAGCTTTAGACCATGCTCATCGGCATAGCCGATATCTTTTATGGCTATTATCTTTTCTTTTATCGCAGTTTCTAGCTCACCTTCCTTCAAAAACTCCTCCTTTGTCATTCCAGGCCCACCGACCAAAACGCCCCTTATCTTTTTGTCTAGAAAAAATTGTTTTGCATGCTCTGCAACTCTCCTATAAAACTCTTTTGTGGCCCCTTCTCTTAGCCTCTCAAACCTCACGCTGCTCTGGCCACCAGCTCTTATCTTGCTCGGCACACCACTTGTCAAATGCAGGAGCTTTTTTATCATCTTTCCTTCCAGCATTCCAAGCGTTGCTTCCTTTTTGTCTATCACTATAAGGCCATAGAAATCCTTTTTTGCCTCGAGCATTTCTTTCAAAGGCCCAAGAAAAAAGGTCTGATCGCAATGATAAAGCTTCAAGGAGAGAGGATGAGGCGGCTCGAGGGTCCATACCCTTATATCTGCCTTTCCCTCCTCCTTGCTTACATTCCCTGCAAATATTACTAGACCATTTGGCGGAGTTTTTTTGTAAAACTTTAACTCTCTCAGTATTGCTTCTATTGCAGAAATAACATTTTCCCTTGTAGCCTTACTCTTTATGTTTTCTGCCATGCTTTTTTCATACTCAAGCTGATTTGCTATGCTAAATATGTTGTAGCCGGCAGGAATGTAAACGCTAATCAGCTCTGTATGCCTGCCTTTATAGCCCTCTAGCTCCTCAACAACCTTCTTCAACTTGTAAAAGGCCTCTTCCATTCTAAAATAAAATAGTATTACTTTAAAATTTATTGCAAGGCTAGTAAAAATTTACCCTGCCGATCTTGTGGCAAAGAGCGATGTCCTTTTCGATTGGCTTAAATTTCTTTTCTATGTCAAAACTCTCCAAAGCGCTGTTTAATGCCAAGCGCCTTTCCTTTTTATATTTCCATATTTTGGCATTTAGCTCCATAATCTCATTAAAGTCTAGCTTTGCGTTTATTCTCTCTAGCTTCGGAAATTCCATGCGTGGCTCTCCGTAAAGGTTTTGGTAGAGATAGTAAGTGATGAAAGGGATTATGGGATGGAAAAGCACAAGAAGCTCTTTCAAAATTTTATGTAAAGTATAGGTGGCAGAAGCATCGTTAGCATAGGCTCTAGCCTTTGCAAGTTCTATGTAATGATCTGCAAAGTAATTCCAGGTAAAATCTTTTAGCAGTCTTGCAGGAATGTGGAAATTAAAGCCCTTGTATGCTTGCAAGACTTTTTCCTTAAACTCATTCCACTTTGCCATTATTGCTTTATCCACTTCACTCAACTTTGGCTTTTGCCTTGCTTTTCGCCTTGTCTTTCCTGCCCCTTCCAGTTTAAAATTGCTGACAAAGTTTGCGATGTTGAAAAGCTTGTTGATAAACTTTTCTTCTTCCTCTATCTTTTCTATGCTTATCCTGTAATCATAACCAAGATTTGCTGCAAGAGCTCCTGCAAGCCTGAAAGCATCAGCAAGTTTTTCTTGTAGAATTGGGAAAGGATCTATAACATTGCCCAAACTTTTACTCATCTTTCTTCCCCTCTCATCTACTCCCAAACCATGGATCCAGGCGTATTTAAAGCAAAGCTTTCCTGTAAGTTGATAACATCTTAGCATGCTGTAATAGAGCCACGTCCTTATTATTTCATAGCCTTGAGGCCTCAAAGCTACAGGATAAGCAGCTTTGAAAAACTTCTCATCCTTCTTATATCTTGTTATAAAAAGAGGACTAATTCCAGAATCCATCCATGTGTCAAGAGTCCTCTCCTCTCCAACAAATTCATCAAAGCCACAATACTTACATTTGTTAAATGGCGGCTTTTCGAGCCAAGGCCTGTAATAGCTTTTGTAATCTGCTTTCGGCAAATTTGGCTTTCCACATTTTTTGCAATACCAAATCGGTATTTCTGTTCCATAATATCTTCTCCTCGATATCGGCCAATCCTGGCTTATTGCATTAATCCAATCAAGTAACCTTTGCCTATGCCACTCTGGAAAAAACTTAAGCCTTTTCGCAAATTCGAGCATTTTTTGTTTGAACTCTAGCTGCTTCAGATAAAACTCTTTCATAGGTATTATCTCTATCCTGTTTTTGCATCTCTCACATATAGGAATTTTGTGCTGTATAACTTCTTTTTTAACTATTACCCCCTCTTGCTCAAGCCTTTCAGCAATCTTTTTCCTTCCTTCCATCACACCAAGCCCCTCTAGCAAGCCAGCATTCTTATTAAACACAACTTTGCTCTCAACAACATCAAGCAGCTTAATCTCTCTTAGCTTTAGCTCTCTAAAAAGTTGTACATCGCTTTGATCACCATAGCTACATATCATAACTACTCCACTACCAAATTCAGGCTTTGCATATGGATGGGCAACAATGCTTACCTCTCTGTTGTAAATCGGCACAACAATTTTTTTACCAACATATTGCTTATATCTTTCATCATTAGGATTTACAATCACCGCCTGACAACTTCCCAAGAACTCTGGCCTTGTTGTAGCTATAATCAAATTTTCTTCTCCCCCTCCTCCTTTACCTTCTCCCTTACCTTCTTTCAACTTAAATTTTATGTAATAGAGCTCTGTTGCCTCTTCTCTATAAGCAATTTCTGCATCTGCAATTGTTGTTTTGCAACCTGTACAAAAGTTGTTTGGCCTTTCAGCTTCATAGATTAGGCCTTTATTCCACAACTCTATGAATGTTGATTGTGTAAGTGCTCTGTAGCTAGGGCTGTCTGTCCTGTAATAGTTTTCAAAGTCACAACTCATGCCCATAGCTTTCATTATTCCAATCATTTCTGCCTCTAACTCATCCAAAGCTTCCTTGCATAGCTCGACAAATTTTTCTCTAGGCAACTTATGCATGGAAACATTGTACTTTTTCTCTGTATACATTTCTACAGGCAAACCATTTCTGTCAATGCCTATAGGAAAATAAACGTTAAAGCCTAAGGCCATAGCAGTTCTTGCTATCATGTCCATCTGGCTATATGCTATTGCCGCTCCTATATGCCAGGGCCTTCCAGAAGGATAAGGTGGAGGAGTATCGATGGTAAAAATTTTCTTTTTTCCCTCCTCCAATCCCTTCCACTTTATCTTCTCGAAAATCTTCCTCTCTTTTTCCTTGCTAAATTTTTGAAGCATGAAAATGAAAAAACGAGAGATTTAAAAAATTTAATCCAAAACAAAATGCAATTCTTGCTTTTTTCATGATGAAAAATTTTCCTAAGAAAGTCTCAAAAGAAAGAATCGAAAGAATATCGAAAGGCAAAAAAGAGTTTCCTATCGACGGCATAGTAAATGGCATTTTGAGGCTTTTAGTGGTGGGAAGCTGAACGCCTCGTTGCCTTGGCGCTTACACTCCCACCCTATCGACGCCATGTTCTGTGGCGGCCTTAGCGATCTATTTTCGCGGGCGGCTTCAGGCTTAGATGCATTCAGCCTTTATCCGCCAGGGCTTAGCTTCGGGGCGTGCCCTGTTAGGACAACCCCAAACCAGAGGCCCCAGAAGCCCGTTCCTCTCGTAATAGGGCTTCTTTCCACTCAGATCGCGCGCACCCCTACTAGATATCAACCAAACTGCCTCACGGCGTTCTTAACCCAGCTCACGATCCCTTTTAACGCGTGAACTCCGGTACCCTTGGCCCCTTATGCAGGGCCAGGATAGGAAGAGCCGACGTCTAGGTACCAAACCGCGCCGTCAATGGGGACTATCGGGCGCGACGAGCCTGTTATCCTTGGGGTACCTTTTTTGTCATCCTAGAGCCCCACCAAAAGGCTGCTAGGGTTCGATAAGCCCGGCTTTCACCTCTGCGTTGCCTACTTGCAACACAGTCAGACGAGCTTTTGCCTTTACGCTCCACTCCACTTTTCCGAGGTGGATGAGCTCGTCTTTGGGCCCTCCCGATAGCTTTTCAGGAGGCGCCGCCCCAGCTGAACTGCCCACCAATCGTTGTCCTCCCAGGAGGGAGTTAGCGCTCCTTTGGAAAATGGGTGGTGTTACATTGGCGCCTTGGCAAGGGCCTAAGCCCCGCTTCGACGGCTCCCACCTACGCTATGCACCTCCCAAAAAAGCGCAGCGACAGGCTGCAGTAAAGGTCCACAAGGTCTATGCTTCCCAGTAGGGGTCCCTGGCCCTTTCACCAGGATAGTTGGTTCGGAGGGTTCTGGGTTGGGACAGTGGCAACCTCGTTAAGCCGTTCATGCACGTCGCCATTCAGACGACAAGGCATTACGCTACCTTAAGAGGGTCAGAGTTACCCCCGCCGTTTGACGGGCCTTTACCCCCTTGTAAAGAGGCTTCAGACACCGTCACTGGGCAGGCCTCACCAACTCTACTCAGCCTTTCGGCCTTGCAGTTGGCTACGTTTTTGATAAACAGTCGGGCCACCCTTGTTATTGCAACCTACTCCTGCATCCAGCAACTCTGAACACAGGAATAGGCACCCCTTCCACCGAAGACACGGGGCCAATTTGCCGAATTCCCTAACCCAGTTTTCCCCTTTAGGCCTTAGCCTTCTCAGCCAGGACACCTGTACCGGTTCTCGGTACGGTCTTATGTAAGCTTGGCCATAGTTTTTCATGGGGCCTTAGCCTCTTCCCGCTTTCGCTTTTTGCTTTAGCCTAGTTCTCAGCATTACGCTTCTCCCTAAGCCTATGGCAAAAAGACGTCCCTTTCGGGAGGCGCCAGGAATAGCTAAAGCCGACTATGGCTTCATTGCCTACATAAGGTGGGTAATGTTAAACCACTTCCCCTTTGCAATGCTCAGTTAAGGCATTGCTAGGGACCGACTAACCCTTGGTTGATCTGCATTGCCAAGGAACCCTTGTCCTTTCGGCCCTTGCATTTTTCATGCAAGTTTGCTCCTACTAAAGCCACGATTTTCATTACTGCTCGGTCCATCCCCTCTTTAGAGGAAACTTCTACCCAAGCAGTACGCCCACTTACTCCACTAGCATTTAGCTAGGGGGCAGGTCTCGGTAGTCGGCTTAGCCCCGTCCATTTTCGGTGCCTGTAGCCTCGGTTGGTGAGCTGTTACGCTTTCTTTAAAGGGTGGCTGCTTCTGAGCCTACCTCCCAACTGTCTTAGGCTGCAGACGCCCTTCCTTCACACTTAGCCGACACTTAGGGACCTTAACCTACCTCTCGGTTGTTCCCGTCTCGGAGCAGTAGCTTACCCACCACCCCTGTCACCCATCGCAAACAGTGGTAAGTTTCGGAGTTGGAAAGAACACCTACTGCCGAAGCAATAGGCGCTCAATCCGTAGCTCTACACCTACCACATGCACGATGAGGCTATACTAAGGTATATTTCAGTGGGAACCAGCCATCGCCGAGCTAGATTGGCTTTTCACCCCTAGTCATGGCTCATCCGAGTGGTAAGCCCAACAGCGGTTCAGGCCTCCAGCTCTCTCACGAGAGCCTTCGCCTTGGCCATGGCTAGATCGCTCGGTTTCGGGTCTGTGGCATGTGACTAACGCCTTTTCAGACTCGCTTTCGCTACGGCTCCGGCTTTGCCTTAGCCTTGCCACATACCACAACTCCGTGGCCTGTTTTTCAAAACATACGTTACAACACCAAGCAAAAGCTTAGTGCCGTAACCAACTATGGCTACCAGGTTTCAAGTCTTTTAACTCCCTACCAAAGGTACTTTTCAGCTTTCGCTCTCGCTACTAGTACGCTATCGGACTTGATAGCATGTTTAGGGTTGGCTCTTGGTTGAGCCAAATTCAGACTTCCAATTCAGGAAGCCCTAATCAGCTTACTGGGAATTGGCCTTCTTCCTTTTTGCCTACGGGGCTATCACCCTCTTTGGCAGCCCATTCCAGAGCACTTCGGCTAGGGAAGTTAGGCCATGCCCCAGAGCTATAACTCCACATCTCTTTATGCTTATCGCATAAAGATTCGGTTTGCCCTGTTCCCTTTTCGCTCGCTGCTACTCAGGGCATCACATTTTGTTTTCTCTTCCTCCCGGTACTAAGATGTTTCAATTCCCGGGGTTTTAGAGAACCTTGGGTTCAAAGCCTGCATGCGGCTACCCCAAGCTTTTCGCAGCTTGCCACGCCCTAAACTATCAAGCCGAGCTATCCACCTGGCAGCTCTTGAAGCAGGCCATTTACTATGCCGTCTCATCTTTTATCGACGTCAACCCATAAGCAGCGCTTATGGGCATCATACTTTTGAAGTTAACATAAGTAATAAGCTAATGTGGACCCGTCGGGATTCGAACCCGAGACCTCTTCCGTGCAAGGGAAGCGTTCTACCGCTGAACTACGGGCCCGAGAGGAAAGAGTTGAGTTGTGAGTTTTTATCCACCTGCAGGTTCCCCTACAGGCACCTTGTGACGACTTAGCCTTCCTCATCGAGCCAGGATTCAACCATCGCTGGCTTCATCCCAGCCCGACTTGGATGGCTTGACGGGCGGTGTGTGCAGAGGGCAGGGACGTATTCACCGGACTCTGCTAAAGTCCGATTACTACGGATTCCAGTTTCACGAGGCTGAGTTGCAAGCCTCGATCCAAACTAGGGCAGAGTTTAGGGATTAGCTTCTCCTTTCGGGGTTGCATCCCGTTGCCTCTGCCATTGCCGCGCGCGTGTAGCCTAGGGGATTCGGGGCATACCACCTGACATCGCCCACACCTTCCTCTCCTTTGCAGGAGCAGTCTTGCCAGAGTGCCCTCTCACCGAGTGGCAACTGGCAATGTGGGTCTCGCCTGTTATCGGATTTAACCGATCATCTCACGACACAGGCTGATGTCGGCCATGCACCTCCTCTCAGCGCATCAGGTAAGCCCTTCAGACTGACCTTCATCTTGCTGTCGCTCCTAGTGAGGTTCACGGTGTAGAGTCTGATTAAACCGCACGCGTCACCCGTTGTGGTGCCCTCCCGCCAATTCCTTTAAGTTTCAGCCTTGCGACCGTACTCCCCAGACAGCCCACTTAACGCCTTCGCTTCGGCACTGCACCCTCCCGAAGAGGGCACAACACCCAGTGGGCAGCGTTTACAGCTAGGACTACCTGGGTATCTAATCCAGTTTGCGCCCCTAGCCTTCATCCCTCACCGTCGGGTCTGTTCTTGCAACCTGCCTTCGCCATTTGTGAGTCTGGCTGAGATTAACATATTTTACCACTACCCCAGCCATACTGGTTGCATCTCCCAGCCCCTAGCGCCACAGTATCTCTTGCTAGCAACAAGGTTGAGCCTTGCCATTTTACAAGAGACTTACGGCGCTGGCTACGGATGTTTTAGGTCCAATAAACGTGGGAGCTACTTGGGGCGCCGGGATTACCGCGGCGGCTGGCACCGGTCTTGCCCACCCCTTATTCGCCATACTTTTTACATATGGCAAAAGCTCCCGGAAAAGGGAAGCACTCCAACTCGCTCTGTCACCCTTGCGGGCATTGCAGAAGTTTCGCGCCTGCTGCACCCCGTAGGGCTAGGACCTGTGTCTCAGGGTCCTTCTGGGAGCACCCTCTCTCAAGGCTCCTACCGATCATAGGCTTGTTGGGCCATTACCCCAACAACTACCTAATCGGCCGCAGCCCCATCCTTTGGTATTTTCGAAGATGGAACATTGCAGTATCCATCTTCTGTGGAGGCTTACACTCAGTTTCCCGAGGTTATCCTCCGCCAAAGGTTAGGTTAGCTACGTGTTACTCAGCAGTTTGCACTCCTGCCTAGAAAATTCTAGGCAGAAGGAACTTGCATGGCTTAGTCTGAGTTGGATAGCAGCTCCCTCCAGCAGGATCAACTGGAGTTGTGAAGGCGCAAGGCTAAAAAGCAAAAAGCACAATAACCCACAATAACTCTTGACCCAACTCTTCCTCTCTGAATATCACTAGATGAGTCTACATCATACCTACCTATGCAGTAGGCACTCATCCAGCGATATTCTCATATCCATAATCAAAATTCATTTTTTGAAGTTTAAAAATTTAACGCTATGGCAAAACAAAAGATTTGAAGAAAACGAAGAAAAGATGAATAAAGGGCAAAAGATTTAAAAACAAAAAGCGAAAAAAATTATGGTTGACATATTTGAAGAAATAAGAAGGCTTAGAAAAGAGATGGATAGATTTTTCGAGAGGTTTGGCGAGTTTAGGGAGTTTGAGAGGCCTGAGTTTAAGGAGCCGCTGTTAGATCTTACAGAAACCGATGATGAGATAATAGCAAGAATAGAACTTCCAGGCGTGGAAAAGAAAGGAATTGTGCTGAATTTGACTGAGGACAGCTTGGAGATAAAGGCAGAGAAGAAAAAAGAAGAGAGAATCGAGAAGGAAGGTTACATAAAGAGCGAGAGAAGTTACAAGGGATTTTACAGAAAAATGACCTTGCCTGCAAGAATAATCCCAGAAAAAGCAGAAGCAACTTACAAGGAAGGAATTTTGGAAATAAGGATGCCAAAAGCAGAGAAGAAAAAGGCAGAGAAAGTTAGGAGAGTCGAGATAAAGTGAAGAAGAGACCGCCGAGTATCGAATATAATGCTATTATGCTCTCTCAAAATGAAATCCTGCAAGACGTGCAAAATCCGAAGGAATTTTTGAGGCAACAAAATCAAGCCTCTCCCAAGTCTCGCGTTGTTGCAGTGCCCTGCGTTACTTTGTTTAGTTTTTCGAAAAATTCTGGTTGTAAAGCTGAAGGCAAAACAACTACTGCAACAAGGCTGCCATCGTCCTTCCACTCCTCTTTCTGCTTATCAAACCTTGCAAGTAGGCTGAAGGCTTTTCCTGTGAAGGCTGCAGGGATTGTAACCTCTATTTTTCTATTTTCTATTTTCAAAGGCAAAACCCTCGAAAGCTGATTTAATATCGGCTTTATCTGCTCATCTACACTTTTAAACTCATCAACCTTTATGCCAGCCTGCTTGAAAGCAGCCTCTATTCTTTCTACAGGATGTAAAGCTTTGGTTCTAGGATCTATTGCATTCTTTGCTATGAAGTTTATGATTTGTTTTGTTTTTTCCTCTATAAGCTTTCTTCTTATTTGCAAGGGCAACACTATTTCTCCATCCCTTATGATCTCTTCTGCAATCTTGAAAAAATCTGTTGTCCCAAAAGCACTCTGAAGCTCTTGTTGGCTTGGCTTTAAGCCTTTCTTTTCGTCAAGAAAGACAAAGTTTGTTGGGCAAATCTTTTGCAATGTTTCTATATCAGCTTTTGCCCCTTTTTTCAATTTTTCCTTCAAAGAAAGAGCGGCTTCTGCATCGTCGATAATTATTATAAACTCCTTTCCGGCCTTTTTTATCCTAGCTATGCTATGGGCAAAATGCTGAAACTCCATTTTTATTTCTTCTCGATCTCTTTCAGCTCATCTATTGCAAGCTTCTTGTTTTTCCTTGTTTTATCTACAAAAGCCGCCTCGAGCCTTTCATAGCTAAAATCCTTGCCCAAAACCTTTTTAAAAATCTTTAGGCCAAGTTTTATTGCCTCATTAATGCTAATGTCCTTCTTGTACTCTTTCTTAAGCATCTCTTTGATTTTCTCGTCATGCTCGCCTATTGCAATGGCATAATACATGTTGAAATTCCCCGTGACATCTACAAAATAAAGCCCAGGAGTGCTATCGGTATTTACCCCACCAAAAATTATCTCCACACCGAAAGGCCTTGCTCCGCCATACTGAGTAAAGGCCTGCATGATATTGCTGACATCCCTTATCACAGCTTCTACCTCAACATCTTCGTTGTAAGTAACTCTATGTTGCTGCGCATAAAGTTGTGCCCTCTCCAGCAGCACTCTTGCATCGCTTAATATTCCAGAAGCAGCTGCAATGATATGATCATCTATCTCATAGATCTTTGTCATAGAGCTAGAAACAAGCAAAGGATCGAGAGCCCTTTTGTCAGAAATAATAACAACTCCATCCTTGCATAGAAGCCCTATACAACTTGCCCCAAGCCTCTTAACTGTCTGCTCTGCATATTCTACTTGAAATATTCTGCCTTCTGGACTAAACAACGTGCTCGCTCTGTCGTATCCCATCAATTGGCTCTGAATGTCTCCGTCTGGCATTTTTCTTTTTTTGTTAAACTTGTTAAAAACTTTTGTTTTTAAAACTTTGTCTTTAAAAGTTTTTAAATTTTAGTATGGCGATATTGTAAGTGGTTTGCTGATGGAGGAAACATATTTATAGCTTAGCACGATTTGGATCGGCTTTTCATAATTTTCATTGCCCAAAGTCTTTTCACACCTTACTGTTTGTTGAGCTATCCCTCCAAGCCCCTTTATGCTACTCATACTTTCATCAAGAAGCTCGCATGAAAAACCTTCCCCACCATCATTGATTTGAACATTGACATAATTTGCCTTTGTCATCTCAAGAGCATCTCCTGCAGCAATTTTGTCGCAATCGACAGTAGGCAAATAAAGCTGTCCTCCACCAAGATTTTGGATTACAAACTCTATTGTTAGTCTGTTCCCTAGCACATTTTCTTTTAGCTCCGTAATCTTTACAGGAGCCTTGGAGTTGCTAGTGTCTGTTATCTTATTTCCTTCAAGCTTACAAATGCTACTAGAGCTTTTTGCTATGCAAACCTTTGCCTGTGTTATGGTGCTATAATCATAGCAAGAAAGCAAGGCAATAGTCAAGTTGAAAGGAGTAGTGAGGGACAAGTCGCTATAAGCCTTTTGTGCAAAAACGATTCTCTCTTGCCCGCCAGCCTTGCTTATCAAGTTTCTGTTTTGCATCTTGCTGCTATAGCCTTTAACATTGGTTCCAAGCCCTTGCAAATAAAACACTGCAGAGCCCGGCCTTACATCATAATCGCCATTATTAACAACATCAACAGCTATAGGAAATTGTTGGTTTACAGAAACGAGAGGGGGAGGAGATTGCTCGACGAATTTTGCATAAAGTCCCTCTCCAACTATCTCAACCTTCTTTTCCTTTTTGCAACCGATCAGCAAGGAAAGAGCAGCAACAAAAGCAAGTATGAGAAAAATTTTTACTATGCCTGCCTTGCTGTATGCCTTGCCTGCTCCTTTCCTTCCTTCCTTCCTCCAGCCTGCCTGCATCTTTTTCATTTTCATTTTAGCTCTGCATTTGGGTTTGCGTTTGCCACCTCTTTTTTACATTGAAGCCTATTTCTCTTTTTTCCTTTACCACATAACTTGCCTTGATCACAAGCGGCGAAGTTGTTTTTTCTGTTGTAGATGTTAGGGCAGAACACCTTATAAAACTTTCTCTTTCTAGGTTTATTATTGCAGCCTGACTAAATCTCTGCATAGCAGTTTCACAGCTAAAAGCTAGAGGAAGTGCAGAAATCTGAAACCTGACAGAATTGTTTTTTCCCTCAGCCTCTATCCCTACAGCCCCTGTCTTTGTAATGCTTATATCCATAAAAATTTCATACTGGTTTTCTCTTGCATGAATACTCTTCTTTACATTTATGTTTAAAAACCTGTCCGAAAATACTTGTTGCTCTGTTTCTGGCTCAGGATATTTTAGAGAAGAAGAAAAGGTTGAATCTTGGAAATAGTTTGCCTCTATTGTCAAAGTTACAGGGAAGGATTGTATTGTAGTAGGAATTTTGTAGCTGTAATAGCCCGATTTTGGAAAAATAATCCTCTGTTGTCCTGGGCTACTAACACTTTTATTTTGTATTACTGCAGATGGAACAAAAAACTCCTGACATTCTCTTTGGTGAATTCCTCCAAAATAATCTTCTATATCATCATAGACACATATGTTTCCCCTTTTGTTAGTCTCATCATAATTCTTTAACTCCATCCCAACCCTAAAATCTTCATCCTCTAAAATTTCTTTTCCACTTCCCACGTAACCAGGCCCTGTCAAAAGCTCCAATACTAAACCGCTTTGCTGCTGCTGTTGTGGCTGGCAACCAACCGTCAAGAAAAGCATAGTAAGGGGCAAGACAATAAGTGCAATAAGAAGCGAAAGCGAATTTATTTTCTCTTCCCTTTCTCCTTTTTCTCTCCCAGCTTTTAAACCTTTTTTCAAGCCTTTCATTTTTCCTCTTTTTTCATTTTTTCACTTTTCTCTTTCCCTCAAATCTTTTTCAAACTCTTTATAAACAACATAATCTGCAACTACAGTTATAAATCTTTTTTCCAGCAAGCTTGAGGCTCCTGCAATCTGCATTGTGCATGGGAATACATAGCCGCTATTTGCTTTATATTTTTTTAACTCATCTTGCCTTAAACTTATCTCACTGCTGCCTGCACAATAAACATCTATGCCACTAGAAGCTATTTTCAGCCTCAACTCTTTCATCTCAACGTCGTAATTTTTATTCAGCTTAACAAAAAACTCATATTGGCCATCTTTTAGCGGCATGTCTGCGGGCATATCTATAGCTAGAACATAAGGGCCAACACTTGCAGCTTGAATTCCTTTTTTCTGGCTTATCTCTTCAGGAGTTGCCTTCATGAAAACTATAAATGTTAAGTTTGATTGGTAAGGAATTTCAAGACCTATGGCTATTGTTTCCTTCTGAAACTGAGTAGTGCCTTTACACCTAAACCCAGTTTCTAGCTGTTGTTGTGATGCAGGAAAAACAAACTCCTTTGCCATTGCATAGGATTGAAAAGAATAGGCGAGCAAGGATTCGTTGTTGCTCTTTTTGTAGCAATATGGCCTAACGACAAGCCTGTTGAGTTTTTGGTTCATCAGTTTTAGCTTCACGAAAACATCAAAGGCCCCATTCTCTATGTAATCATCGAAATACTCCAAAGACAATCTAAAATCAGGAAGTTGAAATTGCTGTTGCTGCTGTTGCTGAAAAAGGCATTGCTCGCTCAAAGCGCATCTAAGGTCTAGGAAACCTTTTTTGAAAAAAGAAAAAATGTCAAAGAAAAATGATGGCATACTCAATCCTGAAATGCCTCTATAGATAAAAACTCCGACGACAATTATAATAGCTGCAATGACAACAATGTTGATAACTTTTTTTGTCGACGGAGGAGCTTTTGAATAAAAGAAGAATGCTATTCCAACCAATATGCCTACGAATGCTCCAACAATTGCTATGAGTAAGCTCTTTTTAAGGACTAAAGCAATGATAAGGCCGAGGATAAAGAATGTTATCGAAAAAATTACCAGGATTGGAAAAATCCTTGTCTCTTCCTTTTCCTCTTTTTTTTCTTCATCGGGCATTTACAGTAAGATTTTTGAATTATAAAAAATTTTGCATTGCATGGACTATGAAGTTCCAAGCTTCAGAAAAACGAGAAAAGAAAAAAAGCTGAAGAGAAGAAGGAGGATTTATAAAGTAGGAGGCATATGGAGGAGTAAAAAGACATAAGATGCATGCAGCACTCTTTTTTATAACGCTCTTTTATCTTGCCATCGCAAGCGCGATAGATTTAAAAAAGAATGAAGTTCCAGATTGGTTGAGCTTTAGCCTTCTCTTCGTAACATGGAGTTTTGTGATTATAGAAACGGGGGCCAAGGGCTTAAGTATTTTGCTTGTCGCAGCCCTCTCCTACACTATTTTCTTTGTCTTGGCAAACATTCTCTATTACACAGGAACCTTTGGAGGAGGAGATTATAAGTTGTTGATAGCAATGGCTCCTGCAATAGCTTATCCTCTAAACTTCTTACTAAACCTTTTGCTTTTTGCTTCTGTCTATGGCTTGTTTTTTGCATTTTTGATTTTTGTAAAAAATGCAAAGAGCTTTAAACTAAAAGAACAACTCGACGCAAGCTTTTTCTTCTTTACTGGCTTTTGCCTCTTGCTTTTTATCTTTTCCCTAGCCATTATAAAACTTCCTTTTGTTGCAGCCCTATTCCTCATCCTTCCGATTTTGTTTGTGGTCGTTAGGTTTAGCGACAAAGCATGCATAAAAGAAATAGAGACAAATAAGGTTGTGCCTGGCGATGTTATAGTGGAGAAGATAAGGATAGGAGGAAGAGAAATAATGCCAAGGGTTGGAGGTCTTACAGAGGAAGAAGTAATTTTGATAAGAAAGCATAAGAGAAAGATAAAGGTGAAAGTAGGAATTCCTTTTGTTCCCGTCTTCTTTCTTGCCTATACCTTTAGCTCTATAAACCTGATCCAGGCTATGGTATCCGCTCTTTTATAAACCTTAATATGTTTTCTATTTTTTCCTCAACAAAATCCTTTGCTCCTTTCTCCTTTTTCTCTTCTTTTTTCTCCCCTGCCTCTTGCTCCATCTTTCCAGCTTCAGGTTTTGTAGCAACTTGCCTTGCCTCCTTTTCTCCTCCCAACTCCCTCCTTATTTCTTCTCCGATCTCTTCAAGCTCTTGCTTACTCGGCTTTAGTCTTTTCCAAAGCTCTATCCCATCGTTTTCCTTTCTAGGAATAAAATGGAGGAAAAAGTGATCATAAGCAACTGCACTGCCACCACCATAAACAACATTAAAGCCTGTAAAGCCTTTTTTGTAAAAAGCATCCCTCAGCTTTTCTATTATTTCAATCACTCTTCCAGCCTTATCCTTCTCTAACTCATGCCTTTTGCTTATCAATATGGTATGCCCGACGACAGCGGGATAGGCATCAAGAAAGGCTAAAAAATTTTCATCCTCGTAAAGCCTTACCACATCAACATTTCCCTTAACCACTTCACAAAAAAAGCAAGGCCTCTCAAACTGCTTTAAAAATTCCAAAAGCTGTTCATCACTCATTGCATTGATTTGTTGTATTGCAAGCTCTGGCTGTGGAGAAGAGCTTTTTATATGCTCGATAAGTTGCCTTCTCAGTTCATTGACATCTATTTCCATCCCATTTGTCATTTTCATTTGTCATTTTGTTTTGTTTTTTTACGCCAGGCCAGAAACAGAGATCACTGCAAGAGCGCCCAAAGCAATAATACTTATAACTGCCGTGATAAAATACAACATCATCCCTCTTCTCAAATTTTGTGCCAACTCATATTTTTCTTTTAGCCTATCCTCTCCACTTTCTATTGTAACAAGGGCTTTTGTCAGGATAAAAGTAATTTCTATCAGATAAATTCCTATGATGATCTGCAAGGCATATGGTGGTATCATCAGAGAAACATTAAAAAGCTGAGTTATCGTTGTTGTGCTCAAGCCAAATGCCGTCGTTTCTGTCAACTGGCCAACCTCTATCATCGACAGAAGCAAATTTAAGATTTGGGCTATCATTCCTGCCAAGCCAACAACGATTGCAGAAAGAAGAGGAGCAAGGAAAACCATGTTGCTTTTCATCCCGCTTGTTATGTCTGCCAGCAAATCTCTTAGCCTCTCATCAATCGTGTGTATATTCTTTACATACTGGCTTATGCTCGTCATGGCCTTTGCAGCAACCTTTAGGCCTTTTTTCGCGCTTTCTATCATTATTTCCATAGATGTTTTTATGAGCTCAGAAGGAAAATACTTTATTGCCCCTCTTTCCCTTGAGAAAATCGCTTGCTCGACAGACATCCCAAATTGCTGTATGTTGTAGTTGACATAGCTAAAAAATTCTCCTGTAGGAGTTCCACGAAGCGTGGAAGCAACTTTTCCAAAAGCAATTTCTGGTGGTATGCCATCAGCCAACCTATTGCCAAATTGGAATAGGCTTGAGGCAAATTCCTTTTCCAAGCTTTTCGTCTTGTTCCTTGTCTCTATCAACTCCTTTGTCTTTTCCCTATAAGCTATAGAAAAAAATAGTGCAATGGAAAGAGGAATGAAAAGGCTTAAAAGAAGGGAAAAAATGCTGAATGGCCCATTGATCTTTTTTACATTTCCTTCGCTTACCTCTTTATAATCAAAAATCTTCACACTTCCAAAGTTTCCTCCTATGCCTAAAGCGGAAAGATTGTAATCCTTTTCCAATCCCAAAGCATGAGGAAGAGGAGTGAATTGGAAAAGAAGAGGAATTAGGCCTATCAAGAAAAGAGGAAAGGCAATAAAGAATGCCTTTACATAAGGCTTTTTGCTTTTGTAAAGCTGATATTTCGGATTTGCCTCCAGCAGCTCTGTCTCTCCATAGCCTCCAGGCCTCTTGCTTAAAACCTCATTTGTCATGTAATATACGATGAATGGCAGTATGAGCACAAAAAGGATTGCAACATGATACCATTTCAGCGCTCCTTGTAAAAGTGTTGAGGCAAGTGGCAACAAGGCCAAGCCTAAAGTAGGCAGCACAATTCCTAGCATATAGATGTTCGTGATAGGGCTTTTGACATCATGTGTATAGTGGAGCATCTTTTCAAAAGTGCCGTCGAGAATTACCTGAAGCGATTTTTCTAACAATGCTATTCGCCTTGCCTCATCAGGCTCGTATAGGCTAGACTCTATGAGATGGAATGCCTCTATAAACTCAAGGCTAAAATCACGCCACCCCTCTAAATAATAATCTAGCGAATCCTTTATTGTGCTAAATTTTCCTACTTCGACATTCCAAAAAATTTTTTTTAGGTCTAAAGCCAGAGGGGCTTGGAGATGATCAGAGGCAAACTTTATTGCCCTCTCTAAGTTGCTGGTATGCCTCATGTAAACAACAATGTAAAGAATGCATGGCACCATCTGGCTACTTGCCTTTAGTCTTCTTTGCAATGCCATGTTTTTCGGCTTTGTGTAAAAATAGTAATAGGCAAAAAACGAAAAGCTCAGCAGCAAGAGCATGATTAAAGCAGCTTGACCCATCGTAAAGTTTAGCACAAAGATGAGAAGCAAGAAAATTGCTATAGAAAGAAAAAAAAGCAGGAAGAAAATCGAGAGGGCAAAGCTATTAGCTTCTTCAGGCGTTATGTTTAGATGTGCTATGTCTATATATCTCTGAAGCTGTTGCCTTGTCTTTTCGCTCAGCTTTGTTTTTATTATCGAAAAGCTCTTTACAGCTTTTTCATAAGCAGAAAGTTCAGGAATTGCCTCCTCCTTAAACCTCAAATACTCCTTACTTTCATAGATATCACTCTTTATCTCTTTCTCCAAGAGCTTGGAATATTTTTCTATTATCTCCTTCTCTCTATTTCCCATGTCAAAGCGGGCCAACTCAATTTAGATTTTTTTCACCTCTTTTTTTAGCCACTCTTCAAATTTTGGAAGCACGTACTTGCTTAGTGGTAAGCCAACTTCCTTTTTAACATCATCGCAAATGTTGTGAAAGGCATTGTTTGCCTTAACAACGAATTCAGCCTCTAAAAGCTCTGGTCTTTTCGCTTTGTTTGCATAATCAACAAGCATCTCTTTTACATTTGCCCTTAGCATAATGTTATCGAAAACAGCATCCCAATTTCCTGCCCACCCCTTGACATTAGCCGCAATGGCCTTAATGATTTCACTCTCTCCATTGAGCAGCTCTGGAGTTGGTTTTAGCTTGTCCTCATACACATCATACTTTAGCAAATCTACAAAGCCTCCTTCGAGCATAGGATCATTTTTCCAATGCTTCCTTACTTCTGTAAGCTGCAAAACCCTTCTCCATCTATGCAAGCCATCAGGACTTTTTATCGGGTTTGCAATTAAGATCAAGTCTGTAGCCTTGAAGCTTGTGATAGGAACTTTTAAATCATTAACAACTCTATCAAAAACTCCATAAGGATTTGCTCCATGTATAGTTCCAGCAACAACATTGGCCAAAGCTCCGACACGCATGGCTTCATAGAGGGCAAGGGCCTCTTCACTTCTAACCTCTCCAACAATCAGGCAAGAATCTCCAAGCCTCAGGCTTGTCCTTATCCCATCAGCCGCACTTACCTCTGTGCTTTCCCTTATCAACGCACTTCTAACTTTCATTCGCAATATGTCATAGCCAAGCTTTCTTATGCTATCTACCGGCAACTCTAGAGTATCTTCGGTAACAATGATCCTATATTTTGGCATGATCTCTAGGATCAGCGAGCCCAGCATGCTCGTCTTTCCGCTGCTCCTTGTTCCTGCTATGAGCATAGTCCTAGCACCATCTATCAAAAAGCTTAGAAGGCCGGCTGCAAGAGGGCTTAGCATTTTGTTGGCTATGAAAAGTGGCAAGGTCCATGGCTTTTCTCTGTGCCTTCTAAAAGCAAAGGCCAGGCCATATGGGCTGAGAGGCTGCTGTATTATTGCAACTCTTGCTCTGGCATTTTCTATCTCTAGCTCTGTATCGAGGATAGGATTTGCCTCATCCAGAGGCCTGCCAGAAATCATCCTAAATTTTGCTGCCCATCCATTTACATCCTCCATGCTCAAAAAAATGTTTGTGTCGCATTCATCATAGTCTTGATGTCTGACAAAAACAGGATTTTGATTTGATGGAGCATTGACAACTATATCCTGAAGTCTTTCATCCTGCAACAGCACTTCCAACACTCCAAACCCAATCGTAGACCTTACCAAAATCCTACTTAACTTTATGAGAGTCCTGTAATCAAGCCTTATTCCTCTTTCCCTCGCCAACTCTGTCAAAAGATCTCTGGAAATGTTAAAAAAAACATTTCTGATTCTTTCAGGATCTGTAAATTCCTCTTGCTTGGGCTGATGCTCGACGAGCACATTTCTTGCTAGGTTGATTAGGTTTGTGTACTGCTCCTCAAGCAAATACTCGCTAGGAGTGATGTGATAAAGATATTTTGTGCTGTTTGGAAGCTTTAGAATTGTCACATAGGCCCTATCGTTTATGTTCCCTACTTCATACTCCTCTATTATTTCACCTTTTTCTGGCAAGGTTGTTACAAGCTTGGTAAAAACAAAGTTTGGCAAGATTATGGGCTTGAAAAAAACATCATACCATTTTCTACTTCCAACAACATAACCCTCAAGCTTATCCTTGATCTCTGCAATAACCTTTGTTTTTTCGAACAAGGCTGCTATTCTCTCAAGCAAGGCAATGTAGTGATTTTGACATATCTCTGCACATCCACTCTTGCTGCCTGTCATCTTCTCCTCTCTTATAAGCCTTCTCAGCTCTACATAGCAGCCTATAGGATCTCGCCTAAGCAAAGTAAGGAAAAGATATCTCATCGCATTCTGCCTTCTTCCGACACATCCCTTGCAAGAAAATGGCGATAGCACAGAAGGAGAAAGAATGTTAACCTGCTTTATCAAATAATTGTAAAGAGAAACAAATTCTCTTAGCAGAGAGAGGGTTTGCATGTCATAGACATAGTTTTTAAATTGCACAAAGACGATTTTTGTTATGTTTGGGTTTTCCAACAAGAAGTCGAAAGCCTTTTCCATGGTTGTAGCATCCCTAGCCAAATCTGGCAAGGCAATGTAGCCAAAGTAATTGACATAAAGCACATTCTCTCCACCCTCCCTTATTATTTCATAAGCTGCTTTTTGTCCTGGAACAAACATTTTTCATTAAATTTATTTTCATTAAATTTAAATAGTTCTCTTTTTTACAATTAAAAAAGAGCGATATAAAAAACTTGCCCTCAAATGCCAAAAGAGGAAGCCGGCTTGGAAGCTTATTTTACAGAAATATTGCAAAGAATAAATGAGATAGAAGAAAAGACCAAAATAAACAAAAACAAGATAAACCTTCTTGCAAGCTCTACAATAACAAAATACAAAAAAGCAGAGGAAGAGATAAATAGCATAAGAGAAAATTTGAGCAAGATGGCTGATGAGTTGGAAAAGTTGAAGCAAAAAGTTGATTACTTGCTTTCTGAGCTTCCAAGTTTAGTGAGAAAGGAAGATTTGAGCAGCATAGAAAAATTCATAAAGCTTTGGCAGCCGCTGAAGTTTGCCACACTCGAGGATGTAGAGAGGATTGTTAACAGGCTGATGGAAAGCGAGATAAAAGCAAGGCTGAAAGAGAAGGCAGAAGAAAGAGTAAACAAAAAAGAAAATTAAAAAAATGTAAAATGCCAGAACAACCACAACTTACAGATGTTATAGCTGAGATGAGAAGATATGGCTATAGCGATGATCAGATCATTGCTTATTTGCAACAACAGGGAATAAACCCAAAGGACATCTTTGATGCCATCAACAAGCTGAAAGTGCCGGCAGAGAAAGAAAAGGAAGAAGTGCCGAGCATAATGGAAGCTCCTGCTCCTACTCCAACACCAACTCCAACTCCCACTCCAATGCCAATGCCAACCGCTCCCACTGCTCCAACTGCTCCTGCTCCAACAGCCGCTCCTGCAATCATCCCTACAGTGCCATTTTCCCAAGAAGCCCCTTCTGTTCAAGTGCCAACAGGCTATGATGTCGAGGCTCTAGAGGCAATGATCGAAGGTATAATAGGGGAGAAATGGGAAATATTGAAGAGAAGAATTGCAGACATAGAAGAGCTAAGAAAGCAGGTAGAGGCAAAGATTTTGAGCATAGAGGAAAGGCTGAAGAGAGTTGAGCTAAATTTAGACAAGATTTATCTTGCAATACTTAAAAGGCAGGACGAGCAGGTTAAGGAGATAAAGGCTGTGGGCAAGGAGATAGATATGCTGGAAGAGGCTTTCAGCAAAATACTAAAGCCGTTAAGCGAAAACATCAAGAGGCTTGAAGAAATTAGCAAGGAGATAAAGAAAAGAGGCTAAGAGTTAGCGGGATGTGAAAAATTTGAGGAATGGAATGTCGAGCGCTTCTCTGAGTTATGCCAATTTCAATGTGATCTGCCCTCACCAAACAGCGCTTCCTGCATTGCCTGCGAGAAACTTTTTGTAGGTGGCTTTTCTCTCGAGAAAACAACAATTAAAACTATAGCCACTATGATAAAGGCCAAAGGGAAAAATACTGGTGCATAGGCATAGAGAAATGCAAGGTTTGGCTGAAATGCTTTGTAAATTGCAACAATGGCAATTATTATAACAACAACAAAGAAAAACCAACCGGCCTTGCTTGTTATGTCTTTATTTAGTAAACCAAAAAGTATCACAAAGGTTAACAGCACAAGCAAGCCTATAACGATGTTGGAAAAGAGTCTTGCCATAAACCATGCTATTTGGTAATTTAGTAATGCCATAAAGGATATAACCAATGCAACTATTGCTCCTGCGGCAGGAGTCTTTTTGAATATCTCCAGCCTTATTAGGATTGCATAGACGATAGAAAAGATAAGCAAGAAGGGAAGAAGAACAGTAAAAAAGCCTGTCTGCTGAGCCAAATACATTATGTTGTTGAAATCAAACCACCAAACCATTTTACTTTTTCTCTGTCTTAAAGCCGACTACAAGGGCTATTGCAACGACAATGATAACAAAAAAAGCTATAAATTGAATTAGTTGAGGAGTAAGCCATGAAGTGATTTTTTGTAATAGGCCTGCAGCACTTGCAACTACCACAATGCCAACAATCAACAAAATTCCGGCAAGAGCATACTTAAACTTTCCTCCTCCTTCCTTTGCATAAAATTCAATTCCCAAAATTCCAAAAAGAAGCATTACACAAAATGCCACAATCACAAGTATGGCAAGGACAGGAATGATGACAGAGGTTAAATTAAGCAGTGCAGGAACACCGATAAAAAAGAAAGCGATTGCAAGGGCAATAAGCAAATGAGCTTGCTTGTTTTCAAGCAATTTTATCTTTTCCATCAAGGCATAAAGTAGCACAAAAACAAATATAAAAGGTAGTACTATATCTCTCAAAAATGGATACAGCACAGTTTCGACGGCCATTTTGTCTTGTCTTTATACAAATTCTTCTTCGAGCTTTTCCTCTCCCCTAGGCGCGATTACCTTGCTAATCACCATAACATCTGCTATCGACTTTACGTAGCTGTGTGGCACCACTATTCCTTTGGCCCCACCAAGCTGATATGCCAAAGAAGAGTTTCTGGCAACCCTGATTTTCCATGACTCAACCCTATTATCCACTATGTTCACTTCCTCCACTTCTCCAACAAACTCGCCCGCATCGGTATAGACAGGAAGCCCGATGACTTCGCTTATGCGTTTTAGCTTTAGCATTTGAATTAATTTTAAATTTTGTTATTGATTTTTTATGTTTATCTTTTAAATTTTTTCTTTTTCTTTTTAAATTTTTTGTTATTTTATCTCAAATCCTGTATTTAAATATTTTTTGTTTAAACATTGCCAATGGGACAAGATAAAAAGATGTACTTTAAAATGATAAAAAAATCTTAATCATTGGTAATTGTCAGATGTAATTTGGCAAAATGTTTAAAAACCCAATTTTTTTAAAAACAAAAAGGAAAGAGAAAAAAATAAAGCACAATTAAGCAAATGCAAAAGAAGATTAAGGAGGAAAAAGAAATTACCGAAAAAGCAATCGAGAAGCAAGCCGAAAAAGAGCAAAAAGAAAAGCAAAAGCTGATCGTTGTGCCAGGCGAGACGATTGTTTCTGGAATGGACTATTTGGCAGGAGAAGGTTGCATAAGAGAAGGAAAGGACATTGTGGCAATAAAATATGGCCTAGCAACCATAGAAAACAACTTGGTCAAGGTAATTCCTCTTGGAGGTACATACATGCCAAGAGTTGATAATGTTGTTATAGGCCAGGTTGTTGATATAACCTTTAATGGCTGGATCGTAGATATTTTTTCTCCTTATCAATCCTTTCTACCGCTTGCCGAAACAACCGCAAGACCAAGACAGGACATTTCTGAATATTTTGATATTGGCGATATTCTTGTGATGAAGGTAAAAGCTGTTCAACCAAGAAGTGTAACCTTAACTGCAAAAGAAAAAGGACTGGGCAAAGTAACCTCGGGGCTTATCACCCGTGTCAGTCCAGTTAGAGTTGCAAGGATTATAGGGAAGAAGGGAAGCATGATAGCCACAATCAAAGAAGTTACAAAGACAAAGATTGTAGTTGGCCAGAATGGCCTGATATGGATAAAAGGCGAAAATGCAGAATCAGAGTTGTTGGCCAAAGAAGCCATAGAGCTTGTGGCAGAAAATCCTTTGCTTGATGGCTTGACAGAAAAGGTAAAGGAATATTTAGAGAAAAAAGTAAAAAAATAAACAAAAACAAAATAAAACAAAACAAAAACATGGCATACACCAAGAGATTTGATGGAAGAGCATTCGATGAGACTAGGCCAATAAAGGCAGAGCTGGGAGTGGTGGAGAATGCCGATGGCTCAGCCCTGTTTGCATTCGGCGATACTGTAGCAATAGCAGCCGTTTATGGCCCAAGACAACTTTTTCCTCAGCATTTACAAAATCCACAAAAAGCACTGCTAAGGTTTTATTATGACATGCTTTCCTTCTCTGTCAAAGAGAGGAAAAAGCCCGGCCCTTCCAGAAGAAGCCTTGAAATAAGCGATGTTGCCACACAAGCGCTCGAGCCTGCATTGATGTTGGAAAAATTTCAAAATTGTGTGATAGATGTTTATGCTCAAGTATTGCAGGCAAATGCTTCTACAAGGACCGCGTGCATAAACGCAGCCAGTCTTGCCCTGGCCCAAGCAGGTCTCCCGATGAAAGATTTGGTCGTGAGCGTATCTGTTGGCAAGATAGGAGAAAGCCTGGTTGTGGATTTGACAAAGGAAGAAGAGGATTATCAAGAGGGCGGGAAAAAAGCCGCAACAGACATAGCCATAGCAATGCTAGGAAAAACAAAGCACATTTCCCTGCTTCAGCTCGACGGAGCCATAAAGCCTGACGAGCTTTTTAAAGCAATAGAGATGGCAAAAAAGGCTGCCGAGAGCATTTATCAAGCGCAGATAAAAACACTAAAAGAGATAAGCAAAAAGTGGGTGTAATAAAATGGGAGTAATAGAAACATCGAAGATAATGAGAAATACCATCATTGGCTTGTTGAGAAACGGAAAGAGGTTAGATGAGCGTAAGCTTGATGAATTTAGAGAAATAGAAATTATTCCTGACATAAGCAAGAATGCAGAGGGAAGTTGTAAGGTGAAGATAGGTAAAACTGTTGTGATGGCTGGAGTGAAGATAGACATAGGCGAGCCATTCCCAGATTCTCCAGATGAAGGAATCTTGGTAGTAAATGCAGAACTCTTACCTCTTTCATATGCAGGATTTGAGCCAGGGCCTCCAGGAATAGATGCCATAGAGCTGGCGAGAGCAGTAGACAGAGGGATAAGGGAAAGTGGATTTATCGATCTGAAGAAGTTATGCATAGAAGAAGGAAAAAAGGTTTATAGCATTTTTATAGACATTTACTCAATTAACCATGATGGAAATCTTGTCGATGCAAGCTTTTTGGCTAGCGTCATTGCTTTAAAAAGAAGCTTCTTGCCAAAGATCGAAAAGGCTTATGATGATTATAGGGTTGTGTATGGTGAAAAGACAAAAAACCCCTTGCCCTTGCAAAAGCCGCCATTTCTTTGTAGCATATACAAGGTGGCAGATAATTTTTTCCTCGATGCTAACCTTGTAGAAGAAAAAGTAAGTGATGCAAGGCTATCGGTTGCTTTTACAGACAACACAATCCATGCAATGCAAAAAAATGGTTCAGATGTGTTGTCGACAGATGAACTTAAGGTAGCAGTAGAGCTTGCCAAGAAAGGAATACAACAGATAAAGAAAAAGGCTGAAAAATTTTTATAACATAATTTTTATAACATAAAGCCAATAATATTTACAATGGCAAAGGAAAAAGAAAAGGAGAAAGCAAAGGAAAAGGTCAAGCCACAAGAGAAAGAAGAAAGGGAAAAGGAAGTTTATACAAAGTATGAAAGAGCAAGAATTATAGCAGCTAGGGCCTTGCAACTTAGCATGAATGCACCAATACTTTTAAAACTTGCAAAGGAAGAGTTGGAACAGATGCGTTATGATGTTATTAAAATAGCCGAGAAGGAATTCAATGCAGGCATACTGCCCATAACAGTTATTAGGCCTTTGCCTTTGAAGTTAGAAACAGTGTCAGAAAAGGAAGAAATAGCGGAAAAGATTGAAGCTCCTACTCCTGAGGAAGAAGAAAAAAGCATGGAGGAGCAAGAGCGAGTAAGCGAGACTGTAGAGGAAATGTATATGCCTCTTGCCTCTGAGCCTGAAGAGGAGGTAATTAGCGAGGAGGAGGAAGTTGGAGGAGAAGAGCTTGAATAATTTTCATGGAGATAAGGTCGATAAAGGCATTCAAGATCCTCGACTCAAGACAAAAGGAAACTATAAGCATAGATGTTGCTTTACAAGATTTTACGGCAAGCGCATCTGCACCAAACGGCACATCTCGTGGCAAGAAAGAGGCATTCGATTTTTCTTTTAACGGCATAGAGTATAGCATAGCCTTGATAGAAAAAATTGGAAGAGACATAATAAACGCAAACTTAAAGCTTGAAAGCTTTGATGATTTGGCAAGAGTAGAGGAGATCATAGCGAAGTATGACCATACCCAAAACTATCAGGTAGTTGGTGGCAACGCAGTTTTTGCTTTGGAAGCAGCCTTGCTTAAAGCAATTGCCAGGCATAGAGGAATAGAGCTTTGGGAGTTGCTAAGAGAAGGAAACAGGAAGTTTGTGAAGTCAAGGCATATTCCAATGCCTCTTGGCAATTGTATAGGTGGAGGAAAGCATGCCACATCGAGGGCTCCAGAATTTCAGGAATTCTTGCTTGCGCCAAAGACAAACAAGTTTTTTGAGGCTTATTTCATAAACATGCAGGCATACAAAAAGGCCAAAGAGCTTATGCAAAGGCTCAACAAGCTAAGCTGCTTAACAATAGAAAATGCATTATGTGGGGATATGGAGAATGAAGAGGCTTTAGATCTGTTGGTGGAAGTGAGGGAAAACATCTACGAGGCTTTTGGCATAAAGCTTGATATTGGTATAGACATAGCTGCGTCAAGTTTTTTTAAGAACAATGTTTATGCCTATAAACTAAAATCCCTCAATGCCTCTAGGCAACTTGAATACATAGAGAGACTTGTTACTAAGTACGGAATTTTTTATGTCGAAGATCCATTCCAAGAGGATGACATGGCAAGCTTTGCAAGGCTAAATTCTGTGCTCAAAGGTAAGTGCCTTGTTGTGGGAGATGACTTGACATGTACAAACGCAAAGCTAATACAAAGTGCCATAACAAAAAATGCAATAAGCGGAGTTATAATAAAGCCAAACCAAGCTGGAAGCTTGTTGAAAGTTAGAGATGCAATAAATGTGGCCAAGGCAAGCGGCTTAAAATGCATTGTAAGCCATAGAAGCGGTGAAACAACAGACGATTTCATAGCCGATTTGGCTTTTGGCTGGCAGGCAGATTACCTAAAGGCAGGTATTATTGGAAAGGAAAGAGAGGCAAAGCTAAAGAGAATGATTGCTATAGAAAAATCGCTTAGAGGGCTTTAAGGCTTTGATTAAAAATTTTTAAATATGCAATCATTTTTTTGAATGCTGGAATTTTTGATAAATCCGAAAAAAGCCGAAAAGAGGCCGTGGGAAATGTTCTTCATAGGCCTTTTTTATAGCATAGTCTCCTTGCTGCTTGTCGATTTTGTTTTTTTGAAAAATAGCATCTTTGCAAAGTACACGAGCATCATGATAATCTTCTTTACAGTTTTGCTTTGCGTTCCATTTGTTTTCTATTTGTTTTTGTATGAAGAGAGAAAAGAGTTTAAGATAAAGAAGGAGAGAAAAATTTTGGAGGAGCATGGAAAGGCCATAGCTGCCTTGATGTTTTTGTTTTTGGGCATGCTAATTGGCTTTAGCCTTTCTGTTCTTGTATTTCCAAGCACAGCAAGGACAAACTTTGAAACGCAGATACATGCCTATTGCAACATCAACATGCAATATGACATCAAATCATGCTTCGATTATTTGTCAGAAGGCAAGCTTATGCCGCAAGCTGCCAAGGGCAATTACATTGAAAGATTTTTCGGAATTTTTGTCAACAACCTCTATGTGTTATTTTTTGTAATCATCTTTAGTCTTATTTTTGGAGTTGGAGCAATATTCATACTTACATGGAATGCAAGTGTTATAGCAATAGCAATAGCAAACCTTGCAAGGGTAAAAAATTTTGGCCTGGCATTTAGCCATTACATGCTTCATGGCATTCCTGAAATAGCAGCCTATTTTGTTGCAGGCCTTGCAGGAGGAATCATAAGCATGGCTGTCATAAGGCATGATTACAAAAGCAAGGAATTTTGGATTGTGCTTCAAGACAGCGTGGACCTTATAATACTTTCAATCATAATCCTGCTGCTCTCTGCTTTTATCGAAGTATTTTTAAGCCCATTTTTGTTATAGCTTAAATAAAAATGATAGCAGAAATTTTAATAGCAATCTTGCATGTTTTGATTGCATTTTTTGTATGCCTTTGGCTTACAAAAAGATGGATAGTTTTGGCTAGGGCCAGAGGTTTTGTCGGAAAGGACATGAACAAGCCACATAAGCCTGTTGTGGCAGAAGGAGGAGGAATAGCAGTTGTTATAAGCATAGTCTTTTCCCTCTTCCTCTATGTTTTTTTCAAAACATTTGTCCTAAAAACACAAACCCACATCATTGAGATTCTTGCATTCATCATAACCTTGCTTCTTGCATGCTTTATAGGCTTTGTCGATGACATTCTTGGCTGGAAAAAGGGACTTTCAGGAGGGAAAAAAATTCTCTTGACTATACCAATAGCAATTCCTCTGGCTGTTATAAATGCAGGCCACAGCACAATGTACATTCCTCTGATAGGCTCGATCGACTTTGGCATTGTTTATCCTCTCATCCTAGTCCCTCTTGCAATAATTGGAACAACCAATGGCTTTAACCTGCTTGCTGGCTACAATGGCTTGGAAGCAGGCTTGGGAGCAATTATTTTTGCATCATTTGCAATAGCTTTTCTTTTAACCATGCAGCCTTGGCTTCTTCTCATTTCAGCCATTATCCTGGCTTGCTTGCTTTCCTTTTTGGTTTTCAACAAATATCCTGCAAAGGTTTTTCCAGGAAACTGCTTTACATTGAGCATAGGCTCTGCCATTGGCGCATTTGCCATACTTGGCAACATAGAGCGTTTTGCGCTCATCCTCTTTATCCCTTTCATCATCGAAGGAATTCTAAAGGCAAGAAGCAGGTTTAAGGCTGAAAATTTTGCAAGGCAAAGCAGCTCGGGCTTAACAAAACCATACAAAAAGATCTATAGCCTAACCCATGCAACCCTAGCCTTGCTAAACAGAATAAAAAGAAAAACAACAGAGCTTGATGTTGTGCTAAGCCTCTATGCCTTCCAGTTGCTTTTTGTGCTACTTGCTTTTTTAAGCCTGCTTGCTTAAGATTTTTAAAAACCTTGGACCAATAATAAAATGCAAAAAAATAAAATGCAAAAAGATAGGATAAAAAGATATTTGGAAAAAATAGAACTAGGAGAAGAGAGGCTTAGTCTTGTTAACCAGCTTCTCGACTGGAGATCTGAGATCGAAAAGCTTGCATGTTTTAAAGCTTACCAAGAAGTTGTCGAGATAATATTTGATTTAGCATCAATGCTGCTAAAAGATCTGGGAAAAGTTGTGGAAGATGATTATTCAAATCTCTCTAAGCTACTTAGCTTAAGAATTTTTTCACAAAAGGAGATAGAGCAAATGAAAGAGGCTAATAGACTTAGGAATTGGATGGTTCACAGGTATAATCAGCTTGAAGAGACAGAGATAAAAGAAATGCTGCCAGGCATTTTATCATTTTTGGCAAGGTTTTTGCAAAAATTCAAAAATGAAATAAAAAGAAAAATAAAGCATGGGGAGAAATAAGGAAAAAAATAAGAGCATACAAGATAAAAGCATACAAAAAATATTGTTGCAGTTGAGAAAGGATTTCTCGTTTCTAAAGCCTAAGGTTGATAAAGGCGAGATTCATGTGCTGCTTTATGGCTCTTATGCTAGGGGAATGCAAACAAAACAAAGCGATATAGATATTTGCATAGTTGCGCCCAAATACAAAACGCCAAAGCAAAGAGCAAAGCTGATAAAGCAGATATGGCGAAAGTTGGAAAAGCCATATGATGTGAGAATTTTTGAGACCTTTCCTCTTTATTTAAAAATTGACATCATCAACAACCATAAAGTTGTATACTCTAAAAATTATCCTGAGCTCACATATTATTTTTACTTCTATAGAAAGCTCTGGCAGGATCAGGCAATCTGTAGGCTTAAAGAATAAAAAAGAAGAAAAAATGGCAGAGGAAATAGAAAAGCAAGAGAAAGAAAAGGTTGAAAAAAGCAAAGATAGCAAGGAGAAGAGTGGGGAGGAGAGCGAGGAGTGGATTGTTTGGGGAGAAAAACCGATGGTAGAGGAAAGGATGGAAAAAGCCGAGAGCGAGGAAGGAGAGAAAGCAGAAGGGAAAAAAGAAAAAATAACCGAAAGAGAAAGAGTAGAAAAGACTAAAGAAAAAATAAAGGGAGGAGAAAAGGAAAAAGAGGGAAGGGAGGAGAGGAAAAGGGAGGAGAAGAAAGGAGAGGAGAGGAAAAAAGAGGAAAGCGCGAAAGGAAAGAAAGGGCTTAAAATCGAGAAATTTTTCCCATATCTCACTATAGCAATTCTCTTAGCAATTGTGGCTTTAAGCATTTATCTCAGAACCCAAAACATTCCTGAGCTTAAAGATATTACAACTGGCCACTACACGCTTGGCCCTGATCTCGACCCTTTCCTTTATCTAAGGCATGCTAGAGAGATTGTTAATGGCACTTTGCGAGAGCCAGACATGATGCGAGCAGCTCCTTTGGGCTCTGACAACTATGCAAAAACAAACTTAATGCCTTGGGCAATCGTGCTTATTTACAAAGTTCTTGATGTATTTTTTTCTTATCCAATAGCAAGTGTTGAATATGCAGCAATAATTGCTCCTGTCATTTTTTTCTCTCTAACGCTGATCGTTTTTTTTCTTTTTGTTAAGCAACTTTTCTTGTTTTTTACTTCTAAGAATAAAGCAACATTGGCAGCATTGATTGCAACAGCTTTCTATGCAGTAATGCCTGAAATGCTTCACAGAACTACAGCAGGAATTCCTGAAATCGAAAGCCTGGGCATGCTTTGGTTTTGGCTAGCATTTTTGTTTTTTACTTTAGCCTGGCAGAGTTTTAAGATAAAGCAACAAGCCATTTATGGAATTTTGTCAGGAATTTTTACAGGCTTGATGATATGGACATGGGGAGGTTTCAGATACATTTTCATGACAATAGCATTGGCAAGCTTCCTTACATTTTTCTTTGAGAAGGAAAAGAGAAAAAACTTAATCATTTTTGCATCATGGCTTATTCCAGGCCTAATTTTTTCGATTGCAAAGATTGGCATAAAGGCTACATTGCTAAGCTTAACAGATACAGGTTTTGCCCTAGCAATCTTTGTTGTTATTGCTATAGACTACTTAAGCCTCAAAGTCAAGCCGAGAGAGAAGATAAGACAAAAAACAAGACTTCCAGATAGCCTAATAAGCTTAATCGTTATTGCTTTTGTTAGCATTTTAGCCTTATTAGTTTTTAACCCAGATTTTCTTGCAAGCATCTTCGCAAGGATTATAGAGGGCTTGCTCTATCCTTTCGGCAGAGGAAGAATAGGCTTAACTGTTGCTGAAAACCGCGCGCCTTATTTTGTAGAAGTCTTTGCAAGCTTTTCATGGCTTTTCTGGCTTTTTTTCTTCGGCACAATAGCTTTGTTTTACGAAGCAACAAAGCATTTTGACAAAAGGCCAAAATTCCTCCTCAATGCATTCTTCATCATCTTCCTAATCACATTCATCTTCAGCAGAATCTCTCCAACCAGCATGCTAAATGGAGAAAACTTTATAAGCAAGTTCCTTTATTTTGCAGGCTTAATAGTATTTGCTATAGTACTTCTTGCTATCTACATAAAGGCATATAGGCAAGAGGATGATAAGACAATAGAGGATTTTAAGGCAATTGCCTTTTCCTACTTTTTACTTTTAGCATTTTCATTTTGGATGATTGTCAGCACTAGAGGAGCAGTCAGGCTTTTCTTCATCATAAGTCCTGCAATAATCCTCAATTCAGTCTTCTTGTTTGTCAAGGCAATAGATTACACAAAGGCAAGGGATGAGTTAGCAAGGCTTGGAAGCTGGCTTTT
>Ga0078972_1000991_pt1 | contig 113627 bp, 76 predicted proteins | sample YelNatPaOPGAMG01_FD_67568 | JGI IMG/M metagenome (GOLD analysis project Ga0078972, IMG submission 67568) | Hot spring thermophilic microbial communities from Obsidian Pool, Yellowstone National Park, USA - OP-RAMG-01 (SPADES assembly) (version 2) | ecosystem: Environmental > Aquatic > Thermal... | reverse complement strand
TCGTCGTCCTCACAACCCCGCTTGAGGTCATAGCAGTTATCTGACAAGGATATGTTCCGGGCGGGGTCGTGACCGAGGTGTTTATCGTGAGCGTGGACGAGCACGACAAAATACAGCTCGTAGGACTGAATGTAGCCATACATCCGCTCGGCAAGCCAGAAACTGAAAATGTCACATTCTCCGGGAAGCCCGTAATGAGATTCGCAGAAACCACGGTAGAGGTTTGACTTCCCTGGTCAATCGTGGACGAAACCGGGTCAACGACGACGGTATAATCAAACGGGATATTGACCGTGAGCGTGAATGTTGCAGTGCGCGCAACGGATTCGCTTGTGCCGATAACCGTGACCGTGTATGTCCCCGGTGTTGTCGTGTTCGTGGTCGTAATCGTCAGAACAGACTGGCATGTCGGCGAACAGTGGCTTGGCGAAAATGTCGCGGTTGCACCCGTTGGAAGCCCAATAACCGAAAGCGCAACATCAATACTTGACCCCGGCGTAAGAAGCACAACCCCAACCTCATTCGTAACGCTGCTTCCACGATAAACGGATATTGACGCTTGATTGATTTTCAGTTCGAAATCAGTTACAGGACCCGTGGGCAATCCGCCGAAGAAAATGAATATTGAATCCCCTGATTCTGTAAGCGTTGCACCAGGCAAGGCCGATAGAACAAGCGTCCCCGTCCTTGTGATACTGCTTCCACGGCTTGTCACCGATTGAATTGCTCGCTCGACACTTACTGCACGGAGACTGTATGGCGCTGCGCTTAACCGCTCGCGCGGCAAAAATCTCTCTCCGCCTACCTCTACCTCAAGCCAGTACGAGCTCGAAAAATCCACCGAATCGGGAAATCCCGAAAGTTCAACTGAAAATAACCCCTGCCGAATTACAACATCAGGAATTGTTTGCTCCCAGATCGCTTCCCCACCACTCTCGCTTGTGTAAAGCCTGAATGTCATTGCAAGCGTGCCATTTACACCAACCCCAGAAGCATCAAGAAGTTTGCCCTGATAATTTATGACCCTTGGTATCGCAGTAATAACAAAAAACGCGATAATCATAACAAACCAAACCACATTCCATTTTCTTTCAACCATAAAGCCTCCTTTTTAAAAATTATAAGAAAAAACTATGTCAAAGTCAAGTTTTTTATTTATGCAAATAAAAATTCCACAATTTAACTGCCGTACTTATAGTAAGCAGCGCAAGTTCCCTCGGATGAAATCATACAGGGACCAAGAGGAGTCAAAGGCGTGCAGGATTTTCCAAAAAATGGGCAATCGGTAGGTACTTTTGCGCCAAGTATAACCTCCCCACATTTACAGCCTTTAACTTGTTTAATCTTTCTGCGTTGCAATTCAAATTGAATCTCGGCATCCATAAAAGCGAACTCATCCCTGATCTTAAGTCCGGAACCCTCCAAAAGCCCGATCCCTCGCCAGATAGCATCGGCTGGCTCGAAGTATTTGTAAAGCAAAGCCCGGGCGTCCTCATTCCCATTCTCGCGGACAGCACGACGATACCCATTTACTATCCTTGCCTCTTTTGAACTAACGAGCCGCACAAGCTCTCGCAGATTCACCAATATGTCCTGCGGTTCAAATCCTGAAATTACCGCTGGAATGCTAAATTCCTCCGCGATAAATTCGTACGCCTTTCTTCCAATTATTGTGCTCACATGCCCCGGTAAGATAAAACCATCCACGCGCAAATCTGGATGAGAAGAGATAAATCTCAAAGGAATCGGCATTGTTTTCATAAGCGAAAGGACAAAGAAATTTTTGAGTTTGTCTTTAAATGCCAGTTCCATTGCGCCAGCCACAGTCGGTGCGGTAGTCTCAAAGCCTACACCGAGAAACACGCACAATTTCTGCGGGTTCAACTTTGCGAACCTCACAGCGTCAATCGGCGAATAAACAACCCGTACATCCGCTCCCCGCGATTTGCGATGATAAAGTGTCTCACCACCTGATGGTACCCTCATCATATCACCGAATGTGAGAAGTGTTGCCCCTTTATCTATCAACTGAAATGCCTTGTCAATATCCTCTTCGGCAGTCACACAAACGGGGCAACCGGGACCTGAGATCAGCCTGATCTTTGGCAAAAGCAGTGGGCGAATACCCATCCGCGAAATTGAAACGGTATGCGTTCCACACACCTCCATAAGTCTGATCTCGCGTGGCGTCTCGGAAAGGATCAGTTCTATATACCGCCTTGCTTCATCCATCATAAATTTGCCCCCACGGCGTGTAGCCAGAGATCAACACATTTGACCCAATACGCTTTATTTCAACATTATGCAACTCAAACGCTTCAATCGCCTCTGCAAGCAGTTTCCCCTTGCCAACGAAAATCGGCGAAATAAAAATCATAATTTTATCAACAATCTTCTCCCGCAGCGCCCAGGAAATTGTCCTTGTGCCTCCCTCAATCAAAATCGAACTTATCCCGGCTGATCCCGCCCTTTTAAGAAGATCAACCCCTTTTATCTCGTTTCCCTTAAAATGCCAGATTTCAACATCTTCCGCGCTCACATTCGCGTTATTAGTCGCAACGATGACAGGCAAAGGACCCTCGCTGAAAATCCTCGCACTACGAGGTATTCGCCCACTTTTGGAAATAATAATTCTTTCAGGATTCTTCCCTTTCACAAATCTCACCGTAAGAAGCGGGTCATCACGCACAAGGGTATTTCTGCCAATCAATATAGCATCAACCCCAGCCCGTAAACGGTGGACCTCACGGTCAGCCTTTTCGCAGGTAAAATGTATCCTCCTCCCATAGGGTCCAGCAATTCTGCCATCAATGCTCGTCGCAACCTTAAGAATCACAAACGGCAGGTTCGTCCTTATCCATTTGAAAAAAATCTCATTCGCTTTTCTTGCTTTTTCCTTACACACGCCAATCGTGACCTCAATACCCGCTTCCCGCAAACGCCGAACCCCACCCCCGGAAACGAGCGGATTAGGATCAAGCAATGGTATCACAACCCTTTTTATCCCGCTGCGAATAATTTCGTCTGTGCAGGGCGGTGTTCGACCATAATGACAGCAAGGTTCAAGAGAAACATACAAAACAGCGCCTTTTGCGTTTTCGCCCGCCTTAGTGAGCGCCATAACCTCTGCATGTGGCAAACCCACCCCCTCGTGATACCCCATGCCAACAATTTTGCCATCCTTAACAACGACCGCGCCCACCATTGGATTGGGACTCGTTTTCCCCCAACCCCTTGCCCCAAGCCTGAGCGCGAGTTCCATATAATACTCGTCAAGAGTTCTGCCCAACCTCTTTGATCACCTCCAGAATTTTTTCCGCCTCCTCAGGATCAGTTCTTGCAATAGCAAAGCCTGCATGCACAAGCACCCACTCACCAACGCGGGCATCGGGAAGAAGCATAAGATTTATATCCTTCGTAATCCCGAGAACCTCAACGCGGGCTTCATAATCGTACTTTTCAATTATCCTGCCGGGAATTGCAAGACACATTTTTTACTCCTCCACGATATGGAATTCGGTTCTGCGATTTTTCTGACGCCCTTCTTCGGTCGTGTTGGGCGCCACCGGATTATCAAAGCCAAAACCCCTTGCTTGTAATCTATCACCAGAAATCCCCTTTGAGATAAGATAATCCCTAACAGAATTTGCCCTTCGCTCGGAAAGTCTCAAATTGTATTCGCGTGTCCCGATTGAATCTGCAAAGCCCCATATTTCAACCTTTATATTTGGATATTTTTTGAGAAGTTCCACGGCGCGGTCAAGTTCGGGAAAGGATTCGGGGCGGATATCAGATTTGTCAAAATCGAAGAATATGTTATTAAGTATTATGTTTTCGCCCACCTTGACGGGTTGAAGTTCAAAGTTCACCGAGTATTCCTTGTATGCAGCTGTGCCTGTGAGGTCAAAGTTTTCAGAATGAAATGCGTAATTATCAGCCTCAACAGTAACACCGTATAGCGAACCCCAGGGCAAAACAATATAATATGAACCATCCTCGGGGTTCGATTCCGTTTGAGCCACCTTCTCCCTCGTTACGAGGTCTTCCGCTGTAATCAATGCCTTTACCGATTTTCCGGTGTACTTATCTACCACCTTTCCGCTCACAGAGACCACAACCCTTGGACGAACCAACTCTGCGAGCGGGAAGGAATAAATATCCCTATCACCAAGCCCACCAGGTCTATCGGAACTTATGAAAATAAAATCGCCTGACGCTGGAATAGAAAAGAAGTAGTCATCGCCGGATGTATTTATTGGTGTTCCAAGATTGATTATCTCGCCCCAGCTTCCATCCTCTCGCATAGATACTTTAAAAACATCAAACCCGCCATATCCGCCATGCCCGGAAGAACTAAAATACAGCGTTTTCCCATCGGCATGTATAAACGGTGAGATCTCATCTCTCGCGGTATTTATGGGGTATTTAAGATTTTTGGGCTGCGTCCATCTTCCATCCACAAGCTCCGTCACCCATAGGTCAATTCCCCCATAACCACCGCGGCGCTTTGAAGCGAAATACAATTTTTTGCCATCTGAGGATAGGCTTGGATGCCCATCCCATTCCGTGCTGTTTACAATGGAACCCATATTCTGCGGTGCCGACCAGCCAGTCGAGGTCAACACTGAATAATAAAGGTCACAACTGCCATACGAGGCTTTGTCAAAACAAAGCGTAAATATGAGCATCCGCCCATCGGAGCTTATACACATACTCCCCTCATTAAGAGGTGAGTTAACAGGCTCACCAAGACATTGAGGGGTCGTCCAGGTTCCAGACTCAAAATGGGTCACCCAGATATCCTCCCCACCAATCCCTCCGGGACGAGAGCTCGAAAAGTACATCGTTTTACCATCAGCCGATATGTAAGGGGCAAAATCTGCATATGGGGAGTTTATAGATGAAAGATTTATCGGCTCATTGCCTGGCTGAGCTATGGCAGTAGATATAAGAAGGATTACAAAAAGCCACATACAAACATATTATATCAAAAACTGGCAAAGGTCAACCATTTATTGAAACACCTATAGCATTCAGTGCCTGACCGAGCGAGATACAACCATCGTTTGGTGGAAAGTCTTTCGGGTAAAATAGACTTAGCTTGCGGTTTTTAAGGATTGAAATCAACATAGATAAGAGAATTCGGTTCTGAAAACATCCGCCAGAAAGAACGATGTTTTTCACTTTGTGTCGTTCAGACAAAATTGAAATCATCTCTGCGGTAGCCTGGGCAAGGGTATAATGAAAGTCCAGTGCGAGATTCTCAACGCTTTCTTTTTTGAGTATCAGGGCAGAAAGCAATGGGCGCCAATCAAGGTAGAGTTGGCTGTTATCATCTTCAATACTGTAAGGCAAAAGGTGTGGTGCTTTACCTCGTTCTGCTACAGACTCAAGCCGTTGTGGTGCCTCGCCCTCAAATGTGTTGAGATGGCAAATACCGAGTATTGATGCGACAGCATCAAACAGGCGACCAACACTTGTTCCGCTAATACGCTCGTGCCTGAAATGTTCCATAAGGGTTTTTAGTTCGTTTTCAGTAAAGGACGAAACAACAGGTTGGGGTATGTCAAGTGAGCCTGATAGCAAAAAGGACAATGCTGAGCGATTGGGATATAGCCCGAGCCTTTGCGGGGACAGCGCTTTAAACGGCTTCAGTGCCCCAACGCGGACGAATGATTTGTGGTCAAATAGCAAAAACTCTCCACCCCAGTAGTTCCCATCCGCTCCAAGCCCGAAACCATCAAACACAACCCCGAGCGCAGGTTCATCCGGAAGATTGAATTCCGCGCAAACAGCAAGTGCGTGTGCGTAGTGGTGCTGAACCTTTACAAGTTTGACACCGAGCGCCTCCGCGAATCTTGTTGTAGCAAAATCCGGGTGGAGATCAGAGGCAACAAGTTCAGGAGTAAATCCGAGCCATCGCTTGAACTTCTCAAAGCTTTCAATATAAAAATCTATCGCCTTTTTATTATCAAGGTCGCCAATGAACTGGCTCATAAATGCGCGCCCATCTTTAGCAAGCGTAAATGTTACCTTCTCCTCAGCCCCGACACCCATCACCGGGATCCTGCATACAGGAACCTCAACCGAGCGTGGAACATACCCCCGTGAGCGCCTGATCATCAAATACCCGTGCTTAAATTTTGACACAACCGAGTCATCCGAACGGTTGTAAATCCCGCGATTATGAATAAGAAAATGAGAGGAAATGCCCTTCAATACCTGCAAAGCCTCATCGTTTGAAATTACTATTGGCTCGTCCTTGAAATTAGCGCTTGTGGCAATAAGAACCTTGAATTTACCGAGCCTAAAAAGGAGGTGATGAATTGGAGCATACGGGAGCATCACACCAAGATAGTTCAAGTTGGGTGCCACAAACTCTGAGACAATTTTCGCCGTGTTCCTTTTTTTCAAAAGCAGTATCGGTGCAGCAGGACTTAACAGAAACTTCCAATCTTCCTGTTCAAGTTCAACAATTGACTCTAAGACCTCCTTTTCTGCGACCATAATTGCAAATGGTTTATGCGGACGCTTTTTGGCTTCCCTGAGCTTTAAAATGGGCTCATCCCGGGTGGCATCGCAGATAAGGTGAAATCCTCCAATGCCTTTAACAGCAAGAATCTTTCCGCTACCAATAAGTTCACAGGCAAGTTCAATTGGGTCGCCTTGAATTATTGTTCCTTTGTTATCAACAAGGGTATATTGAGGTCCACAGATACCGCAGGCGTTTGGCTGTGCATGGAATCGCCGTGAAAGCGGGTTTTCGTACTCGCTCTGGCATAACTCGCACATCTTGAACTCCCTCATCGTCGTTGATATTCTGTCATAAGGGAGCGATTCTATAATTGTAAATCGCGGACCACAGTTCGTGCAATTTATAAATGGATAAAGATATCGCCTATCAGCACTGTCAAATAATTCGCTAAGGCAATCGGGGCAAGTCGCAAGGTCAGGAACCATCTCGCCAAAAACATCTTCACGATTCTCCGATTTAACTATTCTGAATTCCTTTTCAAATTTTGTGTCAATCCATCTTATATTTATTTCGGTAATGCTTGCGGCAGGCGGAAGCTCATTTTTCAGCGAACGCATAAACCCGGCAATATTTTCCTCTTCGCCCTCAACCTCGATAATAACCCCTGATGTAACATTTTTCACAAATCCAGAAAGGGACCACATTCTGGCAATCCTGTATACAAATGGGCGAAATCCTACACCCTGCACATAACCCTTGATCTCGAGTTGAGCGCGTTTTAACATAGGAAATAAAGTATAAAAGTTTTAGTAAAATTATCAACTACTACTCTTAATCTCGATAATTTAAGCCCAATACAAAGTTGGAACAACAGAATTAGGATAGAGCTGGTCTCAATTGGGACCAGAGTCTGAGCCATATAGTCGATTATCGTCGTTATCGCTTTGGTGAATTTGCTTGTCCTTCCCAATAATCTCAGCGTAAATAGTAAAGCTCTTGAACCCCTTAATTTTTGCATCAACAAAAGTTCCCGATGGCACATTCCCCTTCATAACTACAATCCTATCAATCTGTGGGGCATCGTATGGAAGTCGTCCCTCAAGCATACCGTGGCTTCTCGTTTCAACAAGCACAGGAAATGTTTTCCCGACCATTGCCTGCATCTTCTTATGGCTTTGCTCCTCTGCTGCAATCGTAAGTATATCTCTTCTGTGCTCGGCCTGGGGTCTTGGAACCTGATCCTCAATAGAATATGCAGGAGTTCCCTCCTCCCGGGAATAAACAAAAACCCCGATATGATCAAACCAGCCCTCCTCAACAAATTTCACAAGCGACTCAAAATCGTCATCCGTCTCACCGGGAAATCCCACAAGCAAGGTTGTTCTCAGGGCTATATCCGGAAGCGTAGTTTTTATCGTCTCAATTAGCTTTCGCTGTTTCGCCTCGTCTATCTTTCGGTTCATTAGTTTGAGAATCCTGTCAGAAATGTGCTGGATTGGCAGATCAAGGTAATGAACGAGTCTGGGGTCCCGCTTCATTATATTAAGAATTTCCTGGTCAAAGCTCATCGGATTGACATAAAGAAGCCTAACCCAAAAATCCTTCTGCAGGCGAAGAATCTCGTTTAGAAGAGCCGGGAGTAATGGTTTACCGTATATATCCGCGCCGTAAAGTCCCGTATCCTGAGCCACAAGAACCAGCTCTTTGAACCCAAGTTCAACAAGATGGTCGATCTGCTTTTTTATCTGTTCAATTGGAATGCTCCTTGCAGGACCACGAATTCCCGGGAGAACGCAATAAGAACAGGCATTGGAGCATCCTTCGGAAATTTTGATATACGCAAACGGATATGTTGATGGCAAATAGGTCTCGTCGCTATACCAGTATGAATAGGCATTAGGGATTTCAACAATCTTTTCCTCGCCCTCGAATGCCCTCTTTAACACGCTCGGAATAACGCGCAAATCCCTGTTGCCAACAACAGCATCAACCCCCGGGAATGTTTTCACAAACCAGCCAGCAGAACGCTGCGCATAGCACCCTGTTACAATAATCTTTTTTATTAGTTTTACCTCCTTAAGCCCTATGAAAAAGTTGAGTTCCTCAAGCGACTCAAGCCGTGCGTCCTCAAGAAATCCACAGGTATTTAGTATAACTGCATCCGCAAGGGAAAGTTTGCCCACAACCTCAAACCCCTCTTTTGTCAGTTCGCCCGCAATAAAAAGCGAATCCACCTCATTTTTGGGGCATCCAAGCGTATGTATAAAAACCCTTTTCCCTTTCACCTTTCACCTTCTTCTATCCGCACAGGGGCTGAAAATGTAAAAACCGAATCCTCAAATTTCCCGGTGGACACCTTATTAAATCTCACCCTTTTGATGCCACTTTCTGAGCCTTCAATCTTTAACTCCTCAGGCAACCCTGCACGGTTAAAATAAATGCTAAGGTTTTTTAAAAAAATCGCTGGCTCCGTGGGGCGCGAACTCAGTGTAAGTTTATACCCCTTTTGGGACTTCTCACAGGTGATATCCAATACCCGCTCAGCATAGGACAAAAATGAATCCGGAAAAACCCAGCCCGGATAAGCCCAATTCGTCCGTGTTGCAAAGCTATCGCCTTTAACATAATGAATAATATGAGCACCATCGCACAAAAATATCTCGCTTACTTTGCCCGTTTCAGCCTCAAGTTTAAATTTTGAATGATTAAAGAAAAAATTCCCCTTCCCGGTTTTCTCATTATTTTCGCCAATCACCTCAAATGACCCGGAAAAATACTTCCACTCCAAAATCTTTTCCTTAAGATTCGAAAAAGCCGCATCCCCCGCAAAAATAAGGGGAACACAAACCACAACTATGAAAGCGTATATTTTTTCTTTCGAGCACATAACATTTTTTAAAAGTATATAATGGTTTGCCTTAAATGTCAAGTAAAATAATGTGAATTGCTGGAAAACCCTTATTGTCTGGATAATTTCAAAAAATCCAAAATACGAGTCTCAAAAGACGAAACAAATCCAAATTTTCAAAATCCCGGGAGGTTGCTTACAAATCTGAAGTTTGAAACTCGGTAGTTGGAAATTGGGCTTTTAAATTTATATTATGAAGGTGAGGAATTTGTTTCGGGGTGGGTTACGAAAGAGAGGGGGAATAAAATGTCAAAGAAACCCGCGCTTAGACCCAAAGATGAAAGGGTAAGGGATTTCAACGAGCTACTCCCGAGAATCTCGGCACAGTGGGCAATAGCTGAGGCTCGTAGATGCCTTCTATGCGAGGACGCGCCCTGCGAGAAAGGTTGCCCTGCAGGTGTGCCCATTGTAAAATTCATCCGACAAATCCGAAACGAGAATTTCAAAAGCGCAATAAAATTTATTCGCGAGGCAAATATCTTTGCGGGCGTGTGCGGACGCGTATGCCCTCAATCTATACTTTGCGAGGGAAAATGCACCTCAACAGGCTTGTCTGAGCCAATAGCCATAGGTCTTCTTCAGCGCTTCGTTGCAGATATTGACAAAAACCCTCAAATCCCCGAACTTCCACCGATCACAAAATCAAAAATTGCAATTGCAGGTGCAGGACCCTCAGGCTTAGCCTGTGCGTGGGAACTACGGAAAATGGGCTACGATGTGCACATCTTTGAGAGCAAAAGTATGCCCGGCGGACTTTTGCGTTACGGTATCCCGCAATATCGCCTCCCCGAGTTTATTGTCAACGCCGAGATAAGCATAATTGAGCGCGCCGGGGTTACATTCCATCTCGGCTGCGAAATTAAAAACCTCACCGAACTTCTGATCGAATATAAGGCAATTTACATAGCAATCGGTGCAAAGGAAAAGAAACTCAATCTTCCTGGCGAAAATCTGAAAGGGGTTTATAGTGCGTTACAATTACTTGCTGATGTTAACGAAGCACTGCGGAATGCAAAACCGCTCCCACAAATCCATCCGCCAGTTGTTGTGATTGGCGGAGGAAATACGGCAATGGATGCTGCTTCCTGCTCTATAAGATTAGCAGGAGGACCAGTTAGCATATTTTACAGGCGAACAGAAGAGGATCTCCCCGCCTGGAAGGAAGAGGTGGCATTTGCAAGGGAAGAGGGCGTAGAATTTAGATTCCTGAGGAACCCCATTGAATTTGTCGGGGAAAATGGTGTGCTACATAAGGTGAAATTCCAGATTATGGAATGCGCGGGCAAAGACAAGGATGGGCGAAACAGGGTCGTCCCGGTTAGCGAGGAGTACGAAATAGTGGAAGCCAGAACAGCAATACTTGCTGTAGGACAGTTGGACGAAAATCCCTCCTCAATATTCCCGGGGCTCGAAATAACCAATAAGGATGAACTCGCTACAAATATAAGGGGGGTATTTGCTGGTGGGGATTTTGTGAGCGGCGGAAAAACTGTTGTTCAGGCCATTGCTGATGGCAAAAAGGCAGCAAAAAAGATAGCGGAATTCGTGCAGTAAGAACTAATTTTTTAACTTGGTCAGAATTTTATATATGCCACAGCTGAAGGTTGCTTTCGGGCTCCTTTTTTCGCAGGAATTTCGACTGGCTTTCAACGACAAGAATCTCGGCTGTAACAGATATTACCCCACGGAAAAGATGACCACCCAGGCACTCGTAATCCTCGCCAGCCAAACAGATATGTGCGTGAACAACAGGTTCGCCATTCTCAGCAACCCCGATATTGCCCGAAAGCGACACAATCTCAAAATCGCCAACAAGATGGGTTCTCTTATATTCGCGTTTCTCGGTTGAAAACCAGCCAAGTTCAAAATCCTCGCCTGCACCAATGCCCTGTATAAATGCGCCTTTTATATTGTGTTCCCTCGCAAATGATTTTAAAGATTCAATTATCTCATCCTTATATTCAAGTTTAACCCGATAAAATCCGTCCTCAAGTCTCTCGTATCGCATATCTTCTCCTTCCTTTTGAAAACATTTTCCCAATCTCCACAAAAACAAAAAAGATAAACCCAAAAAGTATAAGCAACAAAAAATTGATCGCGCTAAATTGCTGGAGCCCAAGCCTTATTCGCAATGGGGGAATATATATGATGCAGAAAGCGAGCCCAATAAGAATCATCCCGGAAACAAAGGCGCGAAAGTTGTCAAAAGGCTTGAAAGCGAATACGCGTTCCTCGATAGTACTCAGAGCCACAACCGAACAACATGCCAACACCCAAAAAAGCATACCAATAAATTCCCCCAAAGGCAATTGGGAATTACGAAAAAGAAACGCAACAAAAAGGGAAAGCAACCCCGCAAAAAATATGCCCCATAGTTTCAAAAGGAAATAATTTAGAGGCTTGCTCGGGCGCGAGGGTGGGTAGCTCAAAAACGACAATAATGGCAAAATAATCAAATTGAGGATAAGCAAAACAAGGCTGTTCATCTCTTTGAATGCCTGCCCACCGAGGATAAAATAGCACCCCACAAAATAGATAGCCTCGCCACCGAGTATCCACGAGATGAGTAAATCTGTCCTTTTTATCCAGTTAAAAAGGCGCAGGGATTCCTTGAAAAGCGCGAGCAAATTAGAAAAACCTGATACACCCGCAAGTATGTCGCTTCTTTGTTTGACCTCATACGATGCGCCCACTGGAGCTATTCTTGTATAGCGAGGAGATTCGAGCTCCGAATAATCACGCAAGCTATTAACAACTATAAGCTTTCCCGGGAAAAGCTCGTTCAAAATCCGTTTCAGTTCTGTAAGTTCAGGGTTTAGGATTGCCCGAAAACGCAAAAAACTCTCGCTTTTGATCTCGCCCTCAACAAGGTCATCAAAGGCGATAACCTCCCTGGAGGAATTTATCCATCCAATTTTTTTTAGGCGCGCCTGGATTTTCTCCTTTTCGCCCCACGCCAGAATCACCGGGGCAATTTCATGTGCCTCAAATTCCTTACGGATCTCGCGAATATTTTCGTCAAATATATCCTCAAATCCGCAAACACCAACAAAAATAAGCCCTTTCAGGTGACCCTGCTCAGTTGATGGTCCCTCAACAAATTTATAGGCATACCCAATACTACAGAGCCCCTCTTCCTCCATTCGCTCTATCTCAAAATTTATGTTTTCCCTATCGTTTTTGCTGAGGGGTACAACAGAAGAATTACAAAAATGAAAATCCGAATTCTCAAGTATTATATGGGGTTCACCAAAAACAAGAAATATATTCTCAGAGGAGGAGGTTGCAAAGAAGCCCCCTTTTAAACCTGGAATTTTATCGGGCATAAGGAACTCGAATTCCTGACCAATCAGATTTTCGTAAGTGATTCCAAAGATTTTCCCGAATTCAACCTGTGCGCGGTCAAACTTGAAGAATGTTTTGTCAAAATAAGACTCGCCAAGCAAAACACCGATTTTAGCAAGAAGCCCTATAGATTCCTGTGTGGAATGCCCCGGGAATTCCCCATCTTTCCTTATTTTGTTGCCGTTAATAAAGACCAGTTCCCCGTTAACAAAGACCTGACGAATGGTTTTTCGTTCTCCCCTAAAAATATCCCGATCAGGGAAAATAAGTATCCGCGCATTGGCAATTCCCTTGATAAAACCAAGACTTTTCAAGAAGAACCTCGTTTTTTCCTGAACACGCCCCGCAAATATCAGGGACAACAAAAAGAGGGAATGGTAAGGCAAAGAGGTGAAAAGAAACAGATACGGAATAGCAATCTCGTGGTGATACCCTATGAAGAGAGCCAAAAATAACAGGATCCCGAACGAAAAAATAGCGTAACCCTGACTGCGGAGTTCAGCAAAGTTTTCCATTGCGTTTCGCTTAATTTCCGTCCCGGGCGCAGGTTTTACCGGCATTGACAAAATGACACCCCTTGCCAGGCCTTTAATTATGCGAGACTTCGCAAATACAATATGCGAATTATCTTTCTGGGGCGCAACTGCCGGGGTTTTTTCCACTAATCTACTCTTTGCATAGGTTTCCTCAACCAGAATACTTTCGCCATCGAAAAGCCGTATATCTGATAAGACCATATCCCCACCCTCGAGTTCTACGACATCCCCCACCACAACCTCATCCCATCCTAAAAAGTGGGGCTTATTCTCTCGCAAAACCGTAACCTGGCTTTTCCCAAAGATTCCAATATTCCTTATGCATTTTGAAATAATGAAACTTTCTATCACCGAAAGGGCGAGATCCGCAATGAACGCGACGAGAAGAATCAAGGCATTAAGGCGCACCCTGAAAATCAGTGCCAGCACAAGACATAGCAACAAAGAAAAGCAAATTCGCGGGATAAATGCAAAATTTTTGTTCTCGCGAGGAAATTCAAATTTCGGTCGTTTTTCCGCCTCTTTGTTTGTTAATCCCTGGGGCCTTGTTTTGAGATGTTCGAAAAGTTCATCAATCTTGCACGAATAGAGTTTTGACTGTTGCTCAAGCGAGTTCATATTTTCAAACGGGCAACTTAAGATTCCAGGACCTTAATGTTTCCATAAATTGATAAGCGGTAAGGTCGTAGTGCACAGGCGTAATTGAGATGTATCCCCGAGAAAGAGCCTCAAAATCTGTGTCCTCGGATTCCTCAAGGCTGACAACAGATCCGCCCATCCAGTAATACTTTCCGCCGTGAGGGTCTATTCGTTCCTCAAAGAAATCGGCGAAATATGTTTTCCCCTGACGAGTAACCTTAACCCCCTTGATTTTATCAGGGGGAAGCCCCGGAACATTGACATTAAGAAGGACACCCTGTGGAAGCCCATTTGCCAAAACCAACCTCGCAAGATGTAGTGCAAACTTTGCTGCAGGGCGATAATCCGGGTTTCTGCTAAACGGTATAGATATAGCGATGGATGGGATTCCGAGCAGTGTTCCCTCGGTTGCCGCAGAAACTGTACCTGAATAAATTAGCGAAGCGCCGACATTCTCGCCAAGATTAATGCCGGAAATAATAAGGGATGGGGTGATTTTGGCAAGGACCTTAACCCCAAGTTTAACAGCATCCGCAGGTCTTCCGCTTGTAGCCCAACCGAATATATCCTCGTTAAGCTTCACACGGCGTAACCTTAAGGGTTCCGAAAGCGTTATAGCATGCCCAACCGCGGATTGCTCCTCAAATGGTGCCACAATCAGAAGTTCGTCAATACTTCCGAGTTCCTTTGCTAACGCCAGCAACCCCTCGGCGTAAATCCCATCATCGTTCGTGATCAATATCATATATCAAAAATACTCTGCTGAACAAGATATGTCAATAGGATACAAGCCATTACAACCGAAAGTAGAAATGAAACAAAAAATCGCCACGGCTGTGAGCAAAATCAAAAACGGAAAACCCACATTTAGATATCAAAACCAGCGAATAGAAATAACCTTCCGATCCGTGTAGAAATCAATGCACTCCTCGCCATGAGCCTTGAGGTCACCAAAAAATGACTGCCTCGCCCCACCAAAAGAGAAGAAAGACATAGGCGCAGCAATCCCAATATTTATCCCGCACATGCTCGCTGGCACACGATACGCAAACTCCCGAGCCCACCTGCCAGAATTAGTAAAAATGCTCGAGGCATTAGCGTATGGGCACTTATCAATCATAGCCATTGCACTATCAAAATCCTCGGCACGAATAATATTCATAACAGGACCAAATATCTCATCCTTTGCGATTGTCATCTCCGGCGAAACTTCGTCAAATATCGTGGGACCAATATAAAATCCGTTCGGATATCCCTCTACCTTAATACCTCTACCATCAAGAACCAGTTTCGCCCCCTCACGCAAACCAACCTCAATATAATTTAACACGCGCTCCAGCGCCCTTTTCGACGACACAGGACCCATCTGCGTTGTGGGATCCAACCCGTTCCCAACCCTTATTGACTTAGCCCTCTCAACAACCGCAGAAAGAAATCTGTCATGAATATTCCCCACTGTGACGATGTTGCTCCCCGCAAGACATCTCTGCCCCGCACACCCATAGCACGAACCCATCAAAGCCGAAACAGTCGCCGGAATATCTGCGTCAGGCATAATAATAATGAAATTCTTCGCGCCCCCAAGAGCCTGAACACGCTTGCCCATCCTCCCACACTCCTGATAAATATACCTCGCGGTCTGCGTTGAACCCACAAACGAAACACCATCTATACCCGGATGCTCCAAAATAGCCTTAACAACCTCCTTCCCACCATTAACAAGATTCACGACACCAGGCGGAAGATTTAACTCGTCAAGAATCTCAAATACCAGCTGCTGAGATAACGGCACCTGCTCGGAAGGCTTAACAATAAAAGTGTTACCAGTAGCAATAGCCGGAGGCAAAAACCACAAAGGAACCATAAACGGGAAATTGAAAGGGCAAATCGCTGCAAATACACCAATCGGCTGACGAAATACAACACAATCCAGACCACTTGCAATATCCTCAAGCGCCTGCCCCTTCATAAGCGTAGGAATCCCAGTCATAACCTCAACCACCTCAATAGCCCGTCTAACCTCACCCCGACTCTCATCAATCGTCTTGCCAACCTCCATCGTACAAACCCGCGCACACTCCTCAAACCGCTCCTCAAGAATATTCTTCAACTTAAACAAATACCTCGCCCTGGTAAGCGGCGGAGTAGTACGCCAATCCCAAAACGCCTCCCTCGAAGCCCTCACCACCCTATCAACATCCCCCACACTCGAAAAAACAGTCCTCCCTATCTGCTCCCCCGTCGCAGGATTAACAACATCAACCCACTCCCCCCCAGATGCATCCACCCACTCACCATTAATATAATTCTTCGTAACCCTAACAGACATAAAACCTCCCTTACTCAAGCAAACCTACAACACAAAAAATCGTGAACGGAAAAAACATCGTGAACGTGAACGAAACAACTCCGTCCACGTGAACGAGAAAAAAGCCGTGCACGTGAACTGGAAGGTTTCGTGAACCTGAACGGAGATAGTTGCCCTTCGTGAATGTGAACAAACCCACTCTCGTGTTCCGTAAACGAAAAACTAATCATATAACCAGCTTTGTCAACATGGAAATAATCCTTGATAACAGGCTTTTCCCGTCATAAAATATCTTATCTTCCACGACCTTCCGTACACGAAAAACATCAAGTATGACCCCTGATTCCATAGCCAGCTTTCTTGCTTTTCGATAGCACTCTTTGCTTTTTTCGTTATCCGAACATGAGACCGCGTCAACGATATTTATTGGGATTTCTACTGACAGGGCATATAGTCTCTGAGCGAGTTTTACATCACTTTCAGGGAGATTTTGAGTTATTTTCGTCGTATACGAAACAAATTCAATTGCGCATTGGTAGACATCAAGTTTTTCGTGAGCGAGCGTTGTCATAGTTAACTCCTTGATTTTCGTTCGTTCAACGTGCACGGAAAATATTTTCGTACACGTTCACGCGCATTACAACTTCGTTCACGGCTACCTTATTCTGTTCAGAGCTGCGTCAATCTTTTGGACGGCTATATCCACATCCGATTTTGTTATATTGAGCATTGGGCTTATGCGGATGACATTCCCGTAAAGTCCGCCTTTTCCGACGAGCAGTTTTTCTTTTTTAGTTTCCTCAAAAAATTGCAGAACGGCGTTGGGGTTGGGGGTTTTCGATTTTTTGTCGGTGACTATTTCCATAGCGAGCATAAGTCCCATACCGCGCACATCTCCGACTATTTCGTATTTTTCTTGAAGTTCAAGGAGTTTTTCTTTTAAGTATATGCCGACCTCGTGGGCGTTTTTGAGGAGGTTTTCCTGTTCAATGTAGTCAATGACAGCTTTTGCGGCGACGCAGGAGACTGGGTTTCCACCGAATGTTGAGATATGCAATCCTTTGAGGCTGTCGGCAATTTCTGGGGTGGTAATTGTCCAGCCAATTGGAATGCCGTTTGCCATTCCTTTTGCTGATGTTATAATATCCGGAACGACATCGAAATGTTCTATTCCGAACCATTTATTCCCGGTTCTGCCCCATCCTGTTTGGACCTCATCTGCGATGAACACGCCTCCATATTTGCGGATGATTTCGACAGCGACCTTGAAGTATTCTTTGGGGGGGACGATAAATCCGCCGACACCGAGTATGGGTTCAGCGATAAAGCAGGCTATTCTACCGCAGGTTTCTGTTTTGATAATCTCTTCTATATCCCTTGCGCAGGCGAGGTCGCAGTTCGGGTATGTAAGGTGGAAAGCGCAGCGATAGCAATATGGTGCTATAGCGTGGTGAATACCTGGTATGAGCGAGCGTTGAATTCTCCAGCTTGAGTGTGCGGTAAGGTTCATTGCCAGAACCGAGCGCCCGCTATAGCAATGGCGAAGCGCTATGATTTCCTGTGCGCCTGTGTAGTGTTGTGCTGTCAGAATAGCCGTCTCGTCAGCCTCGGTGCCACTGTTGGTGAAAAAACTCTTTTTAAGATTCCCCGGAGTGATTTGTGCCAGCTTCTCAGCAAGGGTTCCCGCAGGCTCATTGGGGTAAAGCGTTGAGATGTGCTGAAGATTCCTGAGTTGTCTTATGACCTTTTCCGTGACCACCTCATTGCAATGACCTACTGAAACAGTCAAAATTCCGCCGAAGAAATCAAGATATTCCTCACCGTTCGCGTCCCTAACATAATTCATTTTCCCTGATACTATTGGCAGTGGTTCCTTGTAATAAGTGATTACTGATGGGTAAAGGAACTCTTTATACTTCCGGGTTATTTCCTCGTTTGACATCTTGCCCCCTTTTTATTTTTAATTTTTAGCGCACAAAAACCGCTTCAAACTGACACGCTTAAACTCCCCATTTCCGCTTATGATCATCGCAAAAAACTTCCCCGGGCGATCTCGTCGCCATTTAAACATGCCCACCGCATCGATAGATTTTAAAGCCTCGTATTGAGACCCCAATAAATTTCTTTTGCTCCTCGTATTCCAGGGTGAAAGGTGGGCTTTCACAAATATCGCCCCTGAACAAACTACCTTCTCACTATCATTCTATTCCTATGCAGGACATACAAAGAACGCTCGCGTTGGACTGAACCTCCCTGTGGTCGTCCATTTTAATCCCGCGAGCGAAAAAAATTATTGCAAGCCCCAGACTCAAACAGAGAATAACTAACTTAATAAACTGGGATTTGATTTTTGGCAGGGAACTTCTCTGGTTTACCAATAAACCTTCCTCAATAACAAAAAACCACAGGTTTTACCACCACCCCGTATTCGAACTACCTCTGTTTCTTCTCCTGTGGTATCATTTTCTTGAACTCGTTGGACGGCTTAAAAAACGGGACATAACGGTCTGGAATCGGGACAGGCTCTCCAGTTCTCGGATTTCTTGCGACACGGCTTTTCCTTCTCTTCAGCCTGAAACTGCCGAACCTTCTTATTTCTATTGTCTCGCCACGCGCAAGTGCCTCTTTTATAGCCTCAATCACCTTATCAACGACTACAACTGTTTCGGTTTTGGAAAGCCCTATCTCTTTTGCCACAATTGATATCAATTCTGCCTTGGTCATTTAGCCTCCTTTACTCATTAATATAAACAGTTATTGGGTCCCCGACCCTAAGCTCATTCGGGTCTGACAAACGATTTACCCTAACGAGTTCCTCAACGCTCACCCCAAATTCCCCGGCTATACTCCATAATGTGTCGCCAGGTTTTACTATATAAACGGTAATTTTGTTTTTCGTTGTATTGTCCAAATACAAAACGAGTGTCTGCCCGATATTTAGCCTATCTCCATCTATCCCGTTCCAGCTGCGCAAATCCGCAATGCTCACATTGTAATGCTTTGCAATAGAAAATAAAGTATCGCCCTTTTTGACACGATAAACAACACGCTCCTTATTTGTTGTAGCTCGCTTGGCTTGCTTTAAAATAGTTAATTTCTGTCCAACACGAAGCGGAACATTCCTGTCGGGTAGGTCGTTCCACGCAACTATATCATCAACCTTTACACCATATAGCCTTGAAATCTTATAAAGCGAATCCCCCTTCTTTACCGTGTGTTCTATCTTTTCTTCCCTTGCCGATTGATTAGATGCACCTGAGACTGGTTCATAAAGCAATATTTTGTCGCCAGGTCTTATAGTTGAGTTTTTAGTAAGGTTATTATATTTCAAAAGGGAGACAAGAGGGATATTATATTTAGATGCGATTTCACTCAGGGTTTCGCCGGGTTTAACGATATGAACCCTTTGGGGGCTTTTCTGTGATGGTTCTGGTTTGCCTTTAGCCTGAGTATCTGTGAGCCCACCCGACACACCCCTCACGGGTATAACCAGGCGCTGCCCTATGCGTAAGGTCCGATAATTGCCAAGTTGATTTGCGGTCACAATAGCCTCAGCACTAACCCCATACTTATGAGCAATCGCCGACAATGTTTCCCCGCGTTTAACCTTGTGCTCAACAAAGGCAACCCTCTTTTTCTCTTCGGGCAACTTTGCGAACCTGTCAGCAAAAACGGCTCCCTTACCCGCCGGAATTCTAACCTCACATTTGCTTTTCCCGGGCGGCGTGCACCAGCGCAGGAGCTGAGGGTTCAAAAAGCGAATGTACTCAAATGAAGTATCCGCACACTCGGCAACAACCCTCAGGTCAACACCACCCTCAATTTCAACCCTCTCGTACTCAATGGGTGGCTCAAATTCGCTCGAAAAACCAAAGGGCACAGGATTCTTTGCTATAATGAGGGCTGCAATAAAAAGAGGAACATAATTTTTCGTTTGCCTCGGAAGGGGAAGATCCCAAAAAGAGCGAGTGCCGGCTTTCGCTATGGATTTTTCAACCCTAATTTCACCGCAGTTGTAAGCGGCAAGCGCAAGATACCAATCTCCAAATTGCTCGTAAAGCTTTTTCAAATATTTGGCAGATGCCTCAGTTGATTTTACCGGGTCGCGCCTCTCGTCAAGCCACCAATTTATCTCAAGCCCAAATAATTTTCCCGTGGATGCGATGAACTGCCATATCCCGACCGCATGCGCCCAGGAATAAGCGTGAGGCTCATAACCACTTTCCACAAGCGGCAGGTAAGCAAGATCCTCGGGTAATCCATACCGCCTGAATATCTCCTTTATCATTGGAAGGTATCTTCCCGAATTTGATAACCACTTCTGAAATGGTTTTCTAATCTCCGTCTGAAAATAGATTATCTTCTCCTTCACCTCGTCATTCCAAACGATAGGGAAATCATACTTAATTTCCACTGGCATCTCGGAAAGCTTTTTGGCGAGTTCCTTAAGTTCTTTGCTCTCAAGAGATTCCTCAAGAGCCCAGGCAAGTATCGCGGGCGCATTATCTGCATCAACCCCGCCTGTTGCAACCAATGTAAAACGATAATCGTAGGCAATCTCCCGTAAAAGCGTGTTTACCCGCATTTGAACTTCCTTATCCTCAGGCGTTGTCATAATATCAATCTCGCTTATCACGCTGAGAGCGGAATCAAAAGCTGCACGAGCCTCTGCCCAATTTCTGCGAAGATTGTTCATAACCCCTTTCGCATAATAGTCTTCCGCCACACACAGGCGCCTGTTCACCTCGTCCCTTCTCTCAGTGTCTTCCTCAATTCGCCTCTGCACACTAAAAGGCGTGCAACCCGACCCAATAATCGCTAAAAAACAAATCCCCAAAACCAGTCCTTTCCCCATAATTCCTCGCTTTTTCTTCTTGCCTTACTAAGATAAAACAGGTCTGACCTTTTGTCAATAACTTTTTTATTTATTTAACCCCTTTTATCGCAAATGATTTTATGCTTCCTTTTAACCTTTATATTAAAGCAAATTATGTAATAAACATAATTTTACAAAGTTATATATTTTAAAAGTTAACAAGAATTTCCCCTTGCATATATTTTCGAAATTATTATTTTTTATTTTTAAAATCCGGGCACCAAAGATGGGAGAGAAAATAAACGAAATAATTTGTGGGCTTGGCAATCTTCCGATAGCAAAAAGGCTTGTCAGTATAACCGAGAAATTCATTGGCTACCCTTATGTAATGGGCAATGAAATCACAGAATTAAGCGAGCAAAACAGCGAGTTTACCGGCTTTGACTGTATGACATATGTTGAGACCTGCCTTGCCCTCGCGATATCCTCAAGCCCGTATGAGTTTCTGCCGAACCTCTATGCTATTAGGTATTTTAATTCAAATCGTAGCCCGAGCAACAGAAAGCATTTCGCTTATGCTGACTGGCTTCGTTCAAACCACTGGATTCTTGAGGAATGCTCGCAGTTTGAGGGCAGTATCGCAACTATAATCAAAAGAATTAACCGGGAAAAATTCTTTAGAGAGAAAAACATTCCTCTTCCGAAGGAACTAAAACCTGTTGAATATGTTGTTATTTCATATATTCCCGTGGCAAGTATGATTTACCTTTACGAAAACATATATGTCGTTCTTTTTGTCAGCAACTCGCGAGATCTTGACATTCAACATATGGGATTTTGCATAAACACAGGGAAAACCCATCTTCTGCGGCACGCCTCAAGCAAACACAGACAAGTCGTTGATGAGCCTTTCTGGGATTACCTCTACGACTCGGACGCCATTGGCATAGTGGTTGCAAAACCCTACCAAAACAAAGAGGGGATATTCTTTGAGGAGTGAATTATGCTTCTTTTGGGCGCGCATATGTCAATTTCTGGCGGTGTTTATAATGCCATAAAGAGGGGCGAAGAGCTCGGATGCACCGCAATTCAGATATTCACAAAAAACGCGAGAACCTGGAAAGGCAAGCCATATTCAAAACAGGAGATTGAAAAATTTTATGAGAACCTAAAAAGAAGCGAGGTCAAAATTGTAGTTGCACACAACATATACCTTGTGAACCTTGCGAGCGAAAATCCGGCGCTTATACAAAATTCGTTAGAGGATATGCGGGACGAGATGATGCGATGTGACCAGCTTGGTGTTCAGGTGCTCGTGTTCCATCCGGGCACACATACGAACAGAAAGAAGGGGCTAAAACTTATTGCGAAAGCCATCGACACGCTCTACGAGGATAAATTCAGGGTCAATCTTACGCTCGAGACAACCGCCGGACAGGGCGGGAATCTTGGCGCAACCTTTGAGGAAATCGCCGAGATTATCTCGCAATCATCCAACAGCGACAAACTCAATGTCTGCATTGATACCTGCCATATCTTTGCAGCGGGCTACGAACTCCGCACAAAAAGCGGATACGAAAAGACGCTTGACGCATTTGATAAGATCGTCGGGCTTAACCGCCTCGCAGTTATCCATCTCAACGACTCGAAATACCCATTAGGTTCTAAAAGGGACAGACACGAACATATCGGCAAAGGATACCTCGGGGTTGAGCCTTTCAGGTTCATAATCAACGATTCTCGGTTTGAGAATGTTCCGAAGATACTTGAAACACCGCAGGGGGGCGGAACCGAGTTTGACAAAATGAACCTTGAGGTACTGAAAAAATTAGTTGCAAAATGAAAAAGGGCTTAGTAATTTCAGCATTTATTCTCCTTATAATTGGGCTTGGATTTTTGATTTTTACAAGCAAAAAGGGGGGAAATGAGACCCCCCCGGGGAGATTGAGTAAAGCCATAGAACTAAACAGGCGTGGAACCGAACTTGCACGGGCAGGGCAGGTCGACAGTGCGATCGCGCTTTTTATTGAGGCGCTAAAACTTGACCCAAAACTCGTTGAGGCTAACAATAATCTTGGGGCTGCCCTGAACTCAAAAGGGATGATGGATTCGGCTATCATCGTTTTGAGATCAGCAATTCGGATGAAAAAGGATTATGCAGAGGCATATTACAACCTTGCGAAATCGTTTTTTGAAAAAAGGGAATACGATTCTGCAATGGTCTATGTGAAACAGGGGCTTGATATAAAGCCTACAGATGGCGGTGCGTGGCTACTTTATGGCGACTGCTTTGACAGAAAGGGCAAATACGCACAGGCGGAAAGCCTCTACTACAAAGCCGATTCCCTTTTGCCAAACACCTTCAGAATCCTTTATGCAATAGGCAATAGCCTTGTTAGCCAGGGAAGGCACAAGGAAGCCATCCAATACTACCTGAGGGCTTGCTCGCTTGAACCCGATAATCCAAACGGATGGAACAATCTCGGGGTGGCTTATGCCGCCTCAAATCAATACACTCTCGCAATCGGGGCATTCATAAAATCACTCAAGCTCAAAAGCGACTACGCCACAGCATGGGTAAATCTCGGGCTCGCATATGAAAATCTCGGATACCATAAAAAGGCTTCCGATATGCTCGCGAACTATCTAAAATACGCCGACAAAGATGCCCCGGATATAAAATTTATGACGGACAAAGTGAAAGAGCTATCCGGAATGAAGGACGATCAAGACACCCTTCTTCCAGACACGCTCCTCAAATTTGAGATCAAAAAGTAACTATATCATTTGCGGGATCACCGATTGAGCATCAAAGATTGGTCTGACCAGGGATACCTGATTATAGTTTTTCAGCAATAGCCCTCGCCATATCAAGGGTAGAAGCATTACCGCCCATATCGTATGTTCTGACCTTGCCCTCCTCTATAACCTTTGCGACTGCGTTTTCAATCCTGTTTGCCTCCTCAACAAAGCCAAGCCATTCAAGCATAAGTTTAGCGGTAAGAATCATCGCGATGGGGTTAACCTTATACATCCCCGCGTATTTCGGTGCGCTTCCGTGCGTCGGCTCAAAAAGGGCGATCTTATCGCCAAGGTTTGCGCTAGATGAAAATCCAAGCCCACCTACAAGCTGTGCTGCAAGGTCCGACAGGATGTCGCCGAACATATTGGAGGTCACAATTACATCGTAAGATTCGGGGTTCTTTATTAGCCACATACACATAGCGTCAACATTCACTTCCTCGTACTCTATTTCGGGATACTCACGAGCAATCTCGCGCCCGACCTCAATCATAAGTCCCGAGGTCTCGCGAATAACATTCGGCTTTTCAACAAGCGTGACCTTTTTACGCCTGGCTTTGCGCGCATACTCAAAGGCATCCTTGATAATATTGTAAGCGCCATTTCGGGTGATTATCCTCAGGGATATCGCCAGATCCTGTGGCGGGATGCTCATAAATTTTTCAAACGCCTTGTTATTTTTGGCGATGACCTGACGGACCTCGTCGGGCACAGGGCGAAACTCAACGCCAGCATAAAGGTCCTCGGTGTTCTCACGGAAAACCACAATGTCAATGTTATCGCGGTAGTTCAGCGGATTGCCTTTGTAAGCCTTGCAGGGGCGGAAATTGGTTCGGAGGTTCAACAACTGGCGCAGGCGAACGATGGGCGAGCGATACTCAAATCCCTTGCCCTGAAGTTCCGGGGCAAGTTCCTGGGCTGCCTCATCCTTCGGCTTTGAGGTTATAGCACCGAACAGACAAGCATCAACATTCTTCAGAAGCTCTATCGTCCTTTTCGGTAGCGCATCCCCCTCTTTCTTCCAGAACTCCCACCCAACATCACCATAAATGTATTCAATCGGCAAGTTAAGCCTTTCAAGCACAATCATACAAGCTTCCATAACATCCTTCCCAACCCCATCACCAGGAAGCACCGCAACCTTCTTCTTCACCATAAAAGCCTCCTTATTTTTATCTTTTTTGCTATTTAATAAAAACCGTTTTATAGAATTTTTCAACCCCCATATGTGAAACTCGCGCAAAATAGAATCCTTGTGGTAAGCCAAGAGATGAAAAATCAATAATACCTCCACCGGAGAGCGCTGACACAAAGACCTTTTCGCCCATAACATTATATATCTCAAGCGAACAACTATACCCATTGCGAACGCTATATTTGAGGACTAAATTCCCATAATACAAGATTGGGGAAAATTCAAATGCCTGGCGCTCAGGGGTTTTTGATTCCTCAAGACCGAGGTCCTCTTCGCTCACTATAACAGTTGTTGTATTCACGGGCAATATATCCACCAAAACATCAACCACACACATCGTATCAAGCCTTATCAGTTGAAACAGAGTTCCCCCTGTAATCTGTACATTAGCCGAGGTTCTTCTCAAGAAGAATCTCACAAGCCCGTGCTCAAACCTTTCGTTGTGCGAGTTATTTATCGTTGCAGTGATTCTGTTCGAGTGGGCATCATTTGAGGGCGAAAAAGAAACCAAAAGATGCGCCCAGGAAAGAGGATTGTACGAAACGATTTGGGATCCAGAAATCCTTATGAGGCGGAATCGTCCGTTGTTATTTGTCGTTGCTGAGGTGTTTATATCGGGAATACCCCTTGAACCAAGCCGATATACTGAGTCAGCGTGAGTGTGACCCCACAATGTCATATCAATGTTGTAGGCATCAACAAAAGCGTCAGTTATCTGTGGAATACCTAAATCAGTTCGCCTTATATCCGCATGATAAAAGACAATCCTTAATATATCGCCGTTATTATAAGATTGAGAGAGACCGTTCCGCAAGAATGTCATCTGGTCCTCGGTGAAACTAATTGAGGGAGTATTATAGGCTTCAAGCCCGATGAAGAATACTGAGCCATACTTGAAAAAGTAGTTCATTATATTGCCGTAGTAGCGTACCCATTTGGTTCGCCCGGGGGTCTGCCCGGGAAGGAACCAGTCGTTAAGGTCGTGGTTACCCGCGGTTACAAATATGGGGACCGAGCTTCTCGCAAGAGCATCCTGCGCAATCTGGTATTGGCTTTCGTCTGTGTAATTATCAATAAGGTCCCCTGTGTGAAGCACAAACTCGGGATTGATATATCGAAGTTCGCTTATAATCTCGTTGAATTCCTCAAGGGTGTTTCGGTCAAGGTAATTTGGAAGATGTTCTGGGTCAAGCTGGCTTGGCAGATGAGTATCGGTTATGTGAACAAAGTAGAAATCGCTCATAAATGAGGGAATGACACGAACAGCATTTAAACTACTATCTCTTTCAACATCTGTTTGGACACACAGGCGATAGATATCATAGGGCGTATCAGGGGGCACAACCGCTCGTATCTGCCAGATGCCACTGCTCGTATATTCCACGCTAACAATGGAAAGGAACCTTGATATACCTATTGATGAACTGATCCTTGCCTCAAAATCCCGTGGTATGGAGTCAGGTTTGAAAAGGATTTTAAATTCCCCGCCTGGCGTCACTAATACAGGCATATTCAGTATTGGGGATAAAAGCCTTTCAACAGGCTTATACCCGCAAAAAAAACTTGACAAAAAGAGAAAAATCAAAAAAATTTTAGTAGAGGCTTTCATAAGGTTTAGATATTTTTCATCAATAAATTAAAGGTTCCCGAAATAAAAATCAAGTTTCGGTTTGAAGTTCCGATAAAAAAAGGATGAAAAACAAAAATAAGGCTTTGATTATCAATCTGGGGAGGTCAGATGCGCGCGTCATAGAGAGCGTGCTTAGCGAATTTCACTATTCTTTTGTCGAAAAAAGCCTGAGCGAGCCCATACCCGATATTCATCTTTATTCCATTTTTTTGATTGGATTTGAGCCATCAATTGAGTTCTCGCTGAGATTCCAAGAAATTTTATTAAAAAGTGATAATCCTGTGGTTCTTGTTATAAAGGACGAACTTTTCAAGGGGAAAGGGATAAGATACCCTAAAGGCATAGAGGTTTTATTTTCGCCGATAAAGAAAGAGACAATCAGGTCCATCCTGCTCAAGCTTGAGAGTCTTGAGGTTCCGGTTTACAGGATACTCGTGTATGAGCCAGAGCCTTACTGGGCAGAACTTCTGAAAAATTATTTTGAAGAGAAAAATTGCGAAATCCAGATAAGTGGGGAGGGGAAGACTTTCAAAGAGGCTCTTTTGGGCAGAGACTTTGACATAATAATAATGGACATCACAAGCGAGGAAGAACTTTCACTTATTGAGTCTGCACGAATCTTAAGCCCGCTTATCCCGTGTCTTGTAATTTTGCCAAAGGACGAACGGATTGCTAATTTGAGTCTGCTAAGTGGCGCGAACCATTATATATTCAAGCCAATCCGCCTTGATGGACTTTCACCTGCTATAAACAAAACATTAGCGGAATTCCGGCGAGGCTCAATTAATCATTTCTTTCTTGAAACCCTCAGGCTTGCAAACCTCAGCCTTGCTAAAAAAAGCGAGAAACTCATAAAAGCGAAAGAATATGCCCATAAGGTCAAAATCAACTCGTTATCCAAGGGGAGTTTTCAGGCTCGGCTACGCTCAGGCAGTCAGCTTGCAAGAACCCTGCTTGCGATAATCCATGATTCAAGCAATATTCTTACATCAATAATGGGGCGCGCTGAACTTCTGAGTTATGCCTTCACTCCCGCGGCATCCAACAAAATTCTTGTGGAATTTGAAAAACTCAAAGAGTCTCTCTCGCGTCTTAATAGTCTGCTCGCGCTTTTCCAGAGTTTCTTAAGCCGACAGATTACTGAAACGCCAGGCTTTTTTGATCCATCAGAAATTCTCACAAATGTTATTGAAACCCTGCAAAGGAAAAAATCCCCTGCCTGGACACAAAAAGTAGCCTCTCTTGATTTTAAATGGGGAAAGCACAGCAATCTATTTGGTGTTGCCCAAGAATTTGAAATAACTATGGAAGCATTTCTCGGGTTCATCTACGAAAACATCCCCCCCGAAACGAACCTCAGTTTGTGTGGCAAAACAAGGGCAGGCAAAATAACAATTGAGCTTGAAATCACAGGAAAAAACATTAACAGGGAGAAATTTCAAAAGATCCTGCAACCCGATTATACTGGAACACTGAAAGGCGAAAAACTCGGAATAATTCAGACTTTTGGATTTGTGCAAAAATATGGCGGCGATTACATTGCTAAAATAACGAAAAAAGGCGTCAAAATTACCCTGCATTTCCCGCTTGTCACGGAAGAGGAAATTGTCCTTCCTGACCATTCCATACTGATTCTGGCTTCACCATTAACCCTTCGTGAGTACTTTGAGGTCTTCTTGCTCGCCGAGGGGTTCAGGGTCCAGGGCGTCTCAAGTATTGACGAGGCTTGCGAACTACTGAAAAGCAATATATTCTCGCTGTTCCTGTATTTCACTGACGCAGAAAAAATAGAAAGAAAAACGCTTCTCAAACTTCAGAATATAAGGAAGAAAACATTCGTAGCAATAATAGGTCCAATGCTCAAAAGCCGCCCCGAGGTCGCGGATTTATTCATCCCCGATATCCTCACGCAAACACAGCTTTCTGCTCTTTTGCGAACATTCCTCTATTCGTCGCTCACAAAGAAAAATATTTAATTGGCCCTACAGGGAATCGAACCCTGGTTTGATGGCTGAGAACCACCCGTCCTAGTCCACTAGACGATAGGGCCTGCGTGGCAATTTAAAGCGAACACTAATTTAAGTATACAAGGAATTTTGTCAAGCACTAACATAAAAAATAGGCTGGCTATTTTAGCCAAGCCTCAGGTAAAAATCTGCCGAATTCCCTCGCCGCAATAATTACCCCATTATCGTGCTTTCCTCCTCCTCTTCCTCCTCTTCGGTCTCCTCCTCTAATTCTTCCTTCTCTACCAGCGCGGAGAAAAGCAAAGCGATAGCAAAAGGAAGGACCCAGAAAATGGCGAAATAAAAAAGGAAATTGATATGGAAAACGGGCTTTGGCGCGAAACGGTTGAGATTAAAAAGGGTAATCAAAATAGCACCCCAGACGCCGAAGAAATTAGCAAGCGGTGTATCAGCATGAAATAATTTTAATCCCGCTGAGCGTTCCTTTGTGAAAGGCGGGAATAAATTTCCACCAAGGAAACCCGTTAAATCGGCAAGAACATGTGTAAAGACCGGGAGCCCAAGAGCAATAGCCCAAATACCCCCGCCAAGTAAGTATCCCAAAAGCCCAAGCAAAATTGCGAGTGTAAAGCTGTGGCTCCACTGACGGTGCCACGGGATGAATATTACCTCAACGCCGTTGCGACGCCTTTTAAGGGAAAAAGAGGGTCCCGAAAGGATTGTTGCCGATATATCCCTCGGATTCGGGTTGATAATTTTCGCCCTTGGCTTTGCAGAACCCTTACGCGAGGGATTTTTTGGTTCGGTATCCGGCAAAGGGGTTTTCCCGAAACCAGAGACAATCGGTCCAAACTCCGCTCTAACCTCATTTTTGTCCGGATCGAAAAATACGCTGTATTGACGCCATCTGTCAGGACCCATCTGGACAGTATGAAGCCGAACGCGAACCTCCTCCCCAATCTTCTTTTCCGATGCAGAATCAACAGCCGAAGCGAGCATCTGTGCGAGCGCTTGACCATCAAGATTTTCAACATCCGGCTCATAGTTTATATCGGGGTTTTCAAAAAAGCGTGTGAATTTGAAATCGAGCGTATCCGAAATCAATCCACAGGCACCGGCGATTGGAAAGATAAATGAACCGTTATATGCCGCACGGACTATTTCCGGGAAAAAGCTTACCGACATAATCCCGAGCGTAAAGTGGCTAAAGCCTTTCATATTTCACCTAACCCAAGCCTATCAAGCGTGCGAAAGCCCCGCCATATCCAGCCATATTCAGTGTTACGGGGAAAAGAAGTGCGCCCATACAATTAACCCGGCGACTTCCGTACATCACTGGCAAAAGCCCGATCGCTGTCGCAACTGCGGCAATAAACAAACCATAAACGCCCGTCATAAGGTAGACTATTGCCAGAAGCAACACCAGCGTAAATGCGGATATTGTCCTGTAGCTAATCCGGGCGAGCAATTTTATCACAATCCGTGTGTAGAAAAGCAGAAGGAAAAAAGCGACACACAAACAAACAAGCAGGGCTCCCAATGCAAAATAAAAGCCTCTGGGCGAAACCGGTATATAAAACGGGCGCATCATAGCAACCAGCCCGCCCTTGCCAAGATGCGCGCCCGGAATAAAGAAGAACAAAAACGACCCAACATAATAAACAGTCTTTGAGACCCCCTGCGAGATAACAAATACCCGTTCATCCTTTGAGGCGACAGCCTGACCTGCAAGAAGTCCACCCAATCCTGCGGTAAGAATTGGGAATGTCGCTGCAAGAAGCCCGCCAAGACCCCCTGCAATCATAGCTGTAACAACAGAGGAAAAACCGAGGTCAACAGAACGGGGATTGTATTGAGGTGGGATTGATTTTTGGGAAACGATATTTGTTAGCACCCAGGGGATAGCAAAAAGCCCCACGAACATCGGGAGCATACCCTGGAACGCGCGCGTTGGTGGAAGCGGATTTTTAGTCATAACAATAAACCCGAGTAAACCCGAGGCAAAAAATGTGAGAAGCCCTACCGATAGATGACGCCAAGCCTCAAAAAAGCGTGCCCAGCCGGTCTTGCCTCGCTCAAGCCCTTTGGGCCACTCCGATTGGAGCATATATACTGAAACCGCACCAAGTATCCAGAAAAGATGTGGCATAAGGAGTTTCCGTATCACCGGCAGGAATTTTACAACAATTGGCGTTATAAGAAACAAAAAGACCCCTGCAACAATTGAACCAAATCCTGTTATAATTGCCGCCTCATAGCCTCGACCAGCAAGCAGCATCTTCTGACCGGGAAGAACAACGAATATCATACTCTCATCCGGCGCTGAAAGAAAAATTGAGGTTATCGTGTTAAGAACAACATATCCGCTTATCATTCCCAGAAAGAGATATGGCAGTAAATCTTGTGGAATAAGCGTGGAAAGCCCGCCGAATGTGAACAGGATTATTGCTATAACATTGTAAACATGGAGCGCAGGGATTATCGCGAGAAAAGACGAAATCACAGTCCCCAAAAGCGAAATCCCGATAACTGTGAAAAAATTATAGTGCATTATTCCGTCACTTTAATATCAGCGCCTTTTGAGGGGATAACTTCAAGTTTATCCTTGTAAATCTTCACTTTGCCAGTGATTGTGAGGGTTGCTCCCTCAGTTACCTTTTCGCTGACCTCGCTCCAGACATTGTCCCAGAGAATTACAGTTATTGTGCCGGTGTCATCTTTAAGTTCAACCACCCGCCCTTTTGATATACTCTTAACGGACTGAACAACTCCGCTAACAGTGACCCTTTGATTTTCCATCGAACTGTTGATCTCGCTTATTCGTTTCACTCCACCGGCTGTACCAGAGGGCTTCGTGGACTTGCCAGGACCCGTAAGCTTAATATCCTCTCCGCGGTTCACGATTATTTCGAGTTTCCCCTTATATTCGGATACCTTCCCTTTTAAGGAAACAATAGCCCCCTCCGCAAGAAGCTCCGGGGATTTGACATATTTTAAAGCCTTGCTCCATATAACAACAGGAATGCTTCCCGTTTCATCTGCGACCTCAAAGAGCTTCCCGTTCTTTATATCTTTGACCTTGACAATCTTGCCCGAAACAGAGACGATTTTATCAATCCGGCTTTTATCAATAGAGCCGATGGATACAGCTTCTGCTTTCTTTTCTGCCGGCGTCGTTGTCGCTTTCTTTTCCCCGCTCACTTGAATATCCTCGCCTGACTCAACCTTAAGTTCAAGCTTATTCTTGTAAAACTCAACAGCACCAAATGCTGTTATTGAGTTTCCACCAACTATAAGTTCTTTGCCTGGAACCCCAGCAAGGGTTTTGTCCCACACAAGCACAGCAATTACTCCTGTGCCATCAGAAACATTTATAAGCATCCCATTTTTTATCTTTTTCACGCTCTCAATCTTGCCGGAGATTTTTACCTTAGCGCCAACCATAGATTTGTTAATGGAGCCGATCTGTGTTATAGGGGCAGAGGCTGGTTCAACAACCTCAGCCTTACCAATAACGACAATGGAATTTGAATCCCTCGGCTGAATCTGGAACTGTTCTTTATATTTTGTTACAACGCCCACTACCTCAATTGTATCGCCCGGGTTAAGTTCGGGAGGTGTAAACTGATTTTTGAATATAGCCATAGAAATTTTTGAACTGCTTTTAAGCGAGCCAATAAGAACGCTCAGGGGTCCGGTTGTTTGTTTGACAGAGAGGACCTTCCCGCTGACCTTAACAATTTTGTTAAGAAGGGAATCGGAGATAGCCTCTATATCATAAAAGCCTGCTTGCGGGGCTTGAACGATGCTCACACGCTCTGGCATATTTACGATAAGCGAGGGCGTTCCCTCAACAACGCGAACTGTGCCGCAAACAGTAACCCTGTCGCCCATACGCGGGATTTTGTTTGCGCTTTTCAGAGCCTCAACATCCTTCCTGTAAGCGGAAACCCGCATACTGCCCGTCGTATCCTCTATGTAAAATGTGAGGGTTTGAGCGTCCTTACTAAAAGTTGGAGCACGAGAGACAACCCCCTCAACGCAAACAACTGCGTAGTTCATCTCCTCCTTTATATCGCTTATCGCAATCTTCTTTATATCCGCTGAGCGGGCAACAAAATAGACAGCAATTACCCCGATAAATGTGAATGCCAATGAGAATATCTTTAATGCTTTCACTGACAAACGCTCCTTTACTTTTGCCCCACAGTAAGGGCATATTTTATACGCACCAATATAACGTCCACAGCTCTCGCAGTAACCTTCTTGTTGCTCGTCCATTTATTGCCTCCTTTTTGTCAATATAAATTTATACGCTTTTTCTAATCGGTCAAACTGAAAATTAAAAAATTTTGGTTCGGACTGAATCCGGATGAGACCGATAAAAATACCGCTATATCCTTAACACTTTTGCAGAAAATCTTAAATCCTCGAGCCACGAGGCACAAGAAAAGATCCACATTATCCTTATTATCCTTGACATATGCTCGGAATTTTTCTATTATTATTCAGATGAAATCATATACTCTTGCGGCGCTTTTCATCCTATCAATAGGAACAATATCCGCGCAACAGGCGGATGATGTTTCAATTACGATAGGGAGGCTGAAATATGGCGGGGGTGGTGACTGGTATCAGGACCAATCGGCGCTTCCAAATCTGATAGATTACCTAAATAAGGTTGCCCCTGTAAAGGGGGTGTTCACTGGCAAATATGTTGAACCGGGCTCAAAGGACTTATTTGAATATCCAATTCTCTGGATGACCGGACACGGGAATGTAAAATTCACAGAGGATGAACTTCAAAGGCTTCGCCTTTATCTTACCTCCGGCGGGTTCCTCTGGGCTGATGATTGCTATGGGATGGATAAATCTTTCAGGCGCGAGATGAAAAGGCTTTTCCCCGATAACGAACTTGTGGAACTCCCGTTCAATCATCCAATCTTCCACTGTTTCTACGATTTCCCGAACGGTCCACCAAAGATTCACGAACATGACGGACTTCCTGCACAGGGGCTCGGTATATTTTATCAGGGACGGCTTGTCGTATTTTACACCTATCAAACGGACATAGGCGATGGTATGGAGGATATAACTGTACACAACGATCCGCCAGAAAAACATGAAGCCGCACTTAAATTTGGAACAAATGTGATAATCTATGCGCTCACACACTGACAAAAATACCGCCCCATACGAGCAGCTCACGAAATATCTGAAAAGGGTTCGCTCGTTCTACCTGAAAACAGAAACGATAAAGATTTTGCTCTCGCTTATCTTATATCTTCTTGCAGGAGGGATTATTCTTGCGGGATTTTTTGGCTTAACCGAACCAGGTGTAGCAGTGCGAACGGCTCTATTTTTTGTGTATGTTGTGGGCGGGGCGGCTATTGGTGCGGGCGCAGTGGTAAAACTAATCTTTCGCGGTCCAACGCTTCGGGCAATAGCAATCAAACTTGAGCGCACCTTCCCGCATCTTCGGACACGGTTAATCGCAGGGTACGACTTACATCGTGAACTCTCTGTGAAATTCGGGTATTCCTCAGCACTAATAGAGCGTGCTTGCGAAAAAGCCTTAGAATCCACAAAGGAAATTGACTACCGCAAACTGGCGCCGAAAAAGGCTATTCGTTTACTACTGCGCGCAATTGCTTTGACAGTCGCCTTCGTTCTACTCATTTTTTTCCTCTTCCCGGACCAAATGGGCACAGGAACACAACTCGCATTGCATCCATTTGCATTATACACAAAACCCCCGAAAACCATCTTGATAGTCTCACCGGGAGATGCAAAGGTTGTAAAGCTTGAGGATTTGAAAATCACTATACGCGTTCAGGGCGAAAAACCCAGAAAGGTAAATCTTTTCAGGAAACCCGAAAATACCCCTCCAATTGAATTTGTCCTTCGCCCGGATTCCACAGGGGATTTCAGTTACACATTCAAGGAGATTCGCGCCCCTTTTGAATATTATGCCGAAGCGGAGGGATACAAGACCCCGCACTATAAGGTTCTCGTGGTTGACAAACCAAGAATTTTATCTCTTCAACTAATTATCCAGCCGCCCTCATATACAGGGCTTCCAGAAGAAAAACTCGATAAGAACGATGGGAATGTCAATGCCCTTTATGGTTCAACGATAAAGTACGCGATCAAGGTTTCAAAAGCGGTTAGCGAAGCAAACATATTGCTTGGCGATTCCACACGGGTCCCCCTTCGGATAGTTGGGGATTCGCTTGCAGGGACGATTGGCGCAAAACGAGATGACACATATAAAATTGTTGTTGTCGACAAAGATGGAAACACAAACCCGGACCCAATACAATATAGGATAAGGGTTTATCCGGATGAGATGCCGGTGGTGCGGATAATATCACCAGCGGCTGATGTTGACATTAGCGAGGAGATGAAACTCGAGATTGCGTTTTCCGGGGAGGACGACTACGGGTTTTCAAGTTTCTTCTTAAAATACAGGCGAGGCGACGACACAACAAGGATTGGCAAAATAAATATACCGTTCAAGGATTATCTCAAGAAGCGGGTTGACCTCACATACAACTGGGACCTGTCACCACTAAAAATGACGCCAAACGAGATTGTAACTTACTGGATAGAGGGCTACGACAACGATTTCATAAGCGGTCCCAAGTTGGCACGTTCACGGGAGTACTCAATCAGGCTCCCATCACTTGAGGAGATAATTGAACAGGTAACAAGTGAAACCATTGAACAGACAGGCACATTTGTGAAAAACCTTGAGGAACAGAAGAAACTGGCAAAAGAAATCGAGAAATTCAGTCGCGACCTTCAGGGACGAACCGAGATGCAGTGGGAGGACAAACAAAAGGCTCAGGAGATTCTGGAAAAGCAGGAAAAAATAGCGGAAAACCTGAAAGCCCTGAGCCAGGATATGCAAAAGACCATTGATAATCTTGAGAAAAATGCCCTTGTGGCTTCGGAAATTATAGAAAAGATCCAGGAAATCCAGAGGATACTTGAGGATATAATGACACCCGAGATGAAAGCGGCAATGGACCAGCTTCGCCGTGCTATGGAAAATATGGACCCGAATATGCTCAGGGAGGCGCTCAAAAAACTACAGGAGAATGTGGATGAACTTTTATCAAAGTTAGACCAGACACTGACACTTCTCAAACGAATTCAGATTGAACAGAAACTTCAAAGCCTGATAAAGCTCACGCAGGAACTAAAGGAGATGCAAGACAAAATAAACGAGGCACTTGCAAGTGGCAAACTAAATCCTGACTCACTGCAAAAACTCGCGGCATCTGAGAAGAATATCGAAAAGGGCGTTGATTACCTTGAAAAGAGCCTTGAGGCGCTTTCTGAATCTATGAATGAATTTCCCGATATGCCAAAGGATCAGATTACAAAGGCACTTAGCCAGATGAAATCTGACCAGATACAAAAGTACGCGCAGAACGCAAAAGAGAGTATGGAATCAAATAATCAACAGGGCGCGGAAAAAGAGGGGCAAAATGTTTCTGAAGGGCTGAAAAATCTTTTGAGCGGGCTTAACTCAGCGATGGAGGGGTTAAGCCTGCAGGTCAAAAAAGAGATTTTGCAGGCTATACAAAGAGTGCTCTCCGCCCTGTTCTATATCTCAAATAACACTGAGGAAACCTATTCCTCAATAAACGCCAATCTTACCGAGGACGAGGCACTATCAAGGGAAGCGGAAAGAGCAAACGGCATAAATGAAGAGTTAAAGATAGTGATTGACGAATTGTATGACATAGGCGGAAAGACATTTCTCCTTTCGCCTGCGGTTGGGGCATTCTTAGGCAAGGCGAAAGGTTCACTTGATGAGAGTGTGAAACGGCTTACGGGAAGGAACCCACTTGGTGCAAAGGGAAGCCTGCTTGATGCTCTTGCGTACGAGAATGCGGCAATTCAGGAACTTATGAAATCAATGGAATCGGTGGCTTCCTCATCCTCGCCATCGGGTATGCAATCGTTTTTTGAACAGCTTCAAAAGATATGCGATGGTCAGGGGCAACTCAATATAGCAACACTCCCGCTTGCCAGTGCCCGTCCAGGTGGGCTTACACCCGAACAGCAGGCAGCATTTGCAAGGCTTGCCGCCCAGCAGGAGGCTTTGCGCAAATCATTAGAGGAACTTCAAAGGGAATACGAACGATTTGCCAATCTTCAGGCTAAGTTTGATGATGTGCTTAAGGATATGGAGGAGGTGACGAAAGATCTCACACAGCAGAATGTGAACGACGAAACTATAAGGCGACAGAACCGAATATATTCGCGAATGCTTGAGGCACAAAAATCGCTTCACCAGCGCGACTACACGGAGAGGCGGGAGTCAAAGACCGGCAAGGATATTATTCGTTCGGGTCCTGCCGGGCTTCCTGAAAATTTAGGCGAAAACAAAAAAGCACTTCAGGAACAGCTCCTCCGTGCCCTTTCCGAACCATACCCCCGCGAATATGATAAACAAATCAAAGCATATTTTAGACGCCTTGAGGAAATGAAACAATGAAAAACCTCCAGTTAAGAATCGCTTTTCTTGTCGTTTTTGGATGTGCGATTTTGTGTGCTCAAACGCTATCCGACAGAGACATTGAACTTGCCGAAAGATACATAGTTTTGAACAAATACACTGATGCCAAAGAAATTCTTGAGCGGCTTCAGATTTCATATCCCACAAATGAAAGGGTTTTAACCGGGCTTCGGAAGGTATATTTTGCATTGAAGGAGTACGACAAACTGACAGCAATTCTCAATACTGAATTGCTTCAGAACCCGCGAAGCATTGAACTTAATATGGAACTCGGAAAACTATACCTCGCGACCGGAAAGCCACAAGATGCAAAAACCTATTTTACAAAGGCTGTGCGGTTGTCGGGGGATCCGATAAAAACCTATGTTGATATTTCCGATGCTTATCTGAACTGGGGGTATATTGATGATGGTATTGCCTTTATCCTCGCCGGGCGGCAGGAACTCCACGATGATTTCGTTTTTGGCTCAATTCTCGGCGATTTTTATGCAATCAAAGGGGATATTAAAAAAGCGATGGACGAATACCTCAAATACATTATGAAAAATCCCTCGCAGCAGGATGTGGTACTTGAAAAATTCAGGGAGTTCGGCAAAAATGATTCGGACCTTGTTTTATTGAAAACGACCATTATGAGCTATTTAGGGAAAAGCAAAAACGACCAATTCCTTGCCCAGCTCCTTTACCAGACCGAGACACGGCTCGGGAATCTTGAGGGTGCGTTTGAGAGCCTGAAAAAACTTGAGATTATCGCGCCAGATTCCGGAAAGCGGATTGCCGAGTTTGGCTTTTCTCTCTGTGACCGCAAGGAATATAAACTCGCCGAACGAGTCTCAGATTACCTCGTTGCGACATACGGAAAGGGTTCTTACGGGCTTATGGGGAGCCTCATTCGTGGACTGGCTATGCGAGGGGATGGTAAGATTGCAGAGGCTATCTCTACATTTGAGGAACTGGCGATGATGTACGAGAAAGGGAAACCGGGGACTATCGAGACCGATATTGGCGCAAAAGGCAAACTTGAGCTTGCCCGGACATATTTTAATCTCCAGGGAAATGCTAACAAGGCAATCGAAATTCTCACGCCAGTTGTTAAGGATACAAAGATAAGGTCGTCAACTTTCAGGGATTCGGCATTGCTTCTTGCGGATGCCTATGTAAAAGTTGGCAGGATCAATGATGCAGTGAATCTTTTGACCGCTTTGAGCTCGGCACTCCCGCAGGATGAATTTATAATTTTCAGGCTTGGCGAAATATATCTCTTTTCCGGGGAGTTTGATAAGGGCAAAACCCTTTTGACCAACCTCACGCTCAGATTTCCCAAAAGCCTTTACCTGAACGACGCATTAGAATATCTTCTTGCTCTTTCGTTCCCCGAGGGGAAAGAAGCCATTAAAGCGCTCATCGGTACAAGAATGGGGGACCCTGAGCAATCATTGAATCAGCTTGAGAAATTGGAAAAGGGGGAGATCAAAGATTTTGTTCTGTGGAAGGAAGCGCTCATCCTGGTTGGGCTAAACAAAAAGGATAAGGCATTAGAAAAACTTTCATCTCTTGCAGACAGTTTGCCGCAAAGTTTTTATGCGCCGCTCGCTTTTGAGTTGCGCGGCGATATTTTTGCAGAAAGGGGCGAATTTAAATCCGCAGCCACTGAATACAACAATGTCTTAAAGAACTACCCGAACGCCATAAATATTGATGAGGTCAGGCGAAAGATACGAGCCCTGCCAGGAAATATTTGACAGGAAACGCAACCAGGGAATAGAAAAACAGTAGACCCTATTACCCCGTGGTAGTGGGACAGTAAAAAGGAATCTCTGCCAACTACCGAAAACTATTAGTCACAGGTTTTGTGGTGAATTTTAGCTAACTCTCCTGCTTCCTCGAGCACACCCGCAAGCAGGTTTACAGCATATTCTATGTCCTTTTTCCGTGCCAGAGCAGTTGCGGTGTGGATGTATCTTACGGGCGTAGAAATAATAGCAACCCTCACCCCACATCTTGACAACTGTAGCACAGTCGCGTCCGTTGACCCCGCACGCTTGACAGTCACCTGATATTTTATCTTACGCTTATCGCCAACAGCCCTAATAAAATTGACTACCTCACGATCTGTAAGAATCCTTCTGTCTGAGAGCCTCAATGTTGGTCCGCAATCAAGGGAGGCGAGTTTTTCGTGTTCTGGAACCCACGGGATGTCGTTAGCAATCGTTCCTTCAAGCACAATTCCGAAATCCGGGTTTATCCTGAAAGCTGCGGGACCAATCCCCTTTAGTCCCTCCTCTTCCTGGACAGAGCCCACAAGGTACAGATCGCACCCGATTTTTTTCGCCTTCCTCAAAGCCTCAATCATAACAAAGCAACCCACCCTGTCGTCAAACGCCTTCCCCATAATAGAATTTCCCATCTCCCTGAATGGCGTATCGAAAACCAGAAATGTTCCGGGTTCTATTTCCTGTTCAAGTTCTTTCCTGCTTATGCCGAAATCCACAAAGAAATTCTCAATCGACATAACCTTTTTCCCGCCGGTTTCGGTATCCCTGAAAAGGTGTGGCGGCAGTGAACCGACAATGCCGACAAGTTTTTTGTTCTTCCCTTTCGCCACTACACGCTGACCATAAACAATCTCCGCCATCGTATCACCGACCGGCAAGAAATATACAAACCCATTTTCGTCTATGCGTCGCACTATAAAACCAACCTCATCCATATGTGCATCCACAAGAACTTTGGGTCCCTTTCCCGGAATATGCGCGATAATGTTGCCCAGCGAGTCAACGATTACCTCGTCCGTGAATTTGCTCACCTCGCGCTTAAGGATTTCTCGGATCTCGTCCTCGCACCCTGATGGGCCAAATGCCTCAGAGAGTTCGCGAAGAAGGTTGAAGTTCATCTGGCTCCTTTCTATTTTGGTTTTCAGTTCAGGTTTATTTTTCGCTCGGGATTTGCTGTTTATTTGTGTCTTTCAAGGCTCGCGACCTTAGCGCTCGGAGTTCCCGAAGTTTCCCCGCCTGTTTATTTCTGATTTCCTCTGAAAGTTCAAGCGATAAAGCCTCCTCGCTCGCTTCCAATACCTCAGAATCCCAGTTAAGCCTGTCTGCTGCAAGCGCACGCTTATACAGGACCTCAATCATATTATAATTATTAGAATTCTCCTCCGCCCTCAATCTTGCCAGAAGTCTTTCTGTGATGCTCATTATATCGGCGAGATTTTTTTCCCCTTCCGCAATAAGAAGTTTATCCCATAAGGGGAGAGTGGAACCGGGGTATTTTTTCTCAAGGTACTCTGCAAGCGCATATGCCTCATTAAATCGTTTTTCCTCGACAAGCACAACGAGAAGGGCGTGCTTTGCGGGGTCGCGCGAAAAAACGCTTTTCTCGCTCGCCAGCCTCAAATATTGAATCCCTTTTGCCCTATCATCCTCAAGAAAAAGAAGGTTGTTCAAAAATCCCAACTTTTTGCTTTTCCAGTAGTAATACCCGCCAAGCCCAAGATAAGCATCATACATATATGGTTCAATCTTTATAGCACTCGAAAGTGAATTTACAGCCCCACGGATATAAGGCAAAGCCGAAATATATTCGCCATCCCGAATCTCAAGGATTGCAAGATAACCAAGCGATGAGCCCTTTATATATAGTGCCCATGGATTTCTGGGTTCCTTTTCTGCAAGTTCAACTGCCCGCTCAAATATCGACTTCAAACTGTCAGTTGCTTCCCAATCTTCGTGTGCCATCATCTCCGATTGCATCGCCACACCAAAGAAAAAATACCCCGCCGGGTCATTCGGAAATGTATTTATTACGCGCAGAAACATCTCCTTACTTTCCTCAAATTTATCATTAAAAGTTAGCGCTAACCCAGTCTGTATATATAACCTGTAGGCTGGATTTTCCGCAATTGTATAAGAAACTACGAAAAGGGACAATATGATAAAAATACTTCTCATCTATTCTCGTTTTCTTTTGCCTTTTGAAGAGCATTCTCTATGTATTTTGTGAGCGATTCGTAAACCTCTTTTTCGGGCTTGTTTCCAAGCGCGATAAGGTGCCTTGTTATTACGCCCGCATCCCCTCTTGCTATAGGACCCGTAAGAGAGCTCGGGAACCCGCTTTTTATGTAGTTGTTTATTACCGAACCTGATAGGGATTTTATTGCCACTTTTATCTCGGCTTCTTTCAGCCCAGATTCTTTAAGAAGGTTTTCGCCTGCGACAAGATTTCCAATAAGCAGATTTGAAATTAAACAACATCCAGCATGATACAGGGTTTTGCTGTCGCTATTAATTTTTATAAGCCGACCACCTAAACTATTTATAACATAAGTAATAACAGGCTCAGCCTCAACATCGCCCTCGCCTGCAAATGCGAGATTCTCGAACGGATTTTTCTTTTCCATAAGCGAGGCAATTGAACACATAGGATGAAACGAATAAGAGTAGATTTTTCCTTTCAGGGGCGCAAAGATTTTTGATGAGAGCGAACCGCTTGTATGAAAAAGGAAAGAGGCATTGAAGGGGTAGAGGTCAAAGAGTTCGTCAAGGAGCCCAAGAAGGGAATCGTCATTTGTGGAAAAAATCACAATATCAACCTTATTCAGGATGGCTTCAAGTGATGAGAATATAGCGCACACCGATAATTTTGCGACCTCGTTTGCCCTTTTTGTGTCCTTATCAAATATTCCCGATAGTTTTGCCCCGCTCTTTCGCAACCAGTAAGCAAGATTGCCGCCAACCCTTCCGACACCCACAATCCCGATTTTCAGCTCAAAAGGTCTTTTAATGTCTTTCACCGAATATAGCCCTCCCTATCCTTATCATATTTGAGCCTTCCTCTATAGCTATGGTATAGTCATCGCTCATCCCCATTGATAGGTACTTGATGTTTCCATTGAGTTCCTGTTTCAACATTTCAAAGAGTTCCCTCGTTTTCCTGAAAGATTCTCGTATCCGATATACATCCTGCGTGAGCGGTCCTATTGTCATAATCCCCAAAACCTCAATGCCAGGAAGATTTTTTATTTCCTTTATAGAGTTGAAGGCAGAATCGAGCGGAAAACCGTATTTGCTTTCTTCGCCCGATGAGTTCACCTCAATAAGCACGCGAACAATGCTTTTCTCTTTCATTGCGATCTTTGAAAGCAGATCTGCAAGACGAAGGGAATCCACCGATTGGATGAGCTCAAAGTTCCTAACAGCGAGTTTTGCCTTGTTTGTTTGAAGGTGTCCGACAAAATGCCAGTGAATATCATCTGGAAGGAGCGGGATTTTTTTCAATGCCTCCTGGAGACGGTTTTCGCCAAAAGTCCTTAATCCGTTCTCGTATGCCTCTTTGATTGCGTCTGTCAAAATGCCTTTGGTTATAGCCACAATCTCAATCTCTTCGGGTTCGCGGCTTACCTTTTTGCAGGTCCTTGCCACATTCTCGCGGAGTCGCTTTATTGCCTCTCCAATAATACTCATAGGTCAAAAATTATCCTTACACTGTAATTATTATCCTCGCCCCTTTTTATTTTAAGTCCATGATATGTTACATTTTTGAGTTCAATAAGGTATTCATGTTTTTCGGGGTCAAACCTCTCGCCCATTATAAGCCCTGAAACCCTGCCCGGACTTACTTCCTTTATGGCTACATCTTTGGGCAAAAATCTTTCGCATTGGGCTATATACTTTATTTCTGAAAGCCATCTCACAAGCAAATCCTCAATATCAATCCCGCTCACAGCGACTTCTTTCTTTTCCCGAATCTGAACCTTCTCAGGCACAAAAATAATAGCCAGCATTCCGAGCGTGGACTGACGGAAAAGTTCGCTCAAATCCTCAGCCCATACCTCAAGCCCCGCGTCCGCTGTGTGCTCTATAAACCTGTATCCGCCCATTTATTATAGTATAATGCCTATTTTATTATTGTCAATTATTTTTACTTATCCTTTCTTGCGATTTTGCTTTGGGGGTCAATACTCGCCTTCTCACCATCTTGCCAATCTCCTTTCTTCTTATTTTCACTCTTGCCATTTCATATATGCTTTTTACCATTCCACAAATCCATTTCACCTCCAGATTCTTTGAATAGATATTCCCGAAAAATAAAAACTTTCCTCTTGAATTTCCATTATTTTTATGTTATATTATAAAATAGCAAGGGGAACTATGACATCAAAAATCGGGGAAATATTGGTAAAGAGTGGTAAAATAAAACCCGGTCAGCTTGAGGAGGCAATAGCAAGGCAAAAGGAACTCGGGGGGAAATTAGAGGAAGTACTCGTTAAACTTGGCTATATTCGTGATGAAACGGTAATAACGGAAACGCTACTCAAACAGCTCAATATAGGTGCTATAAAGCTCACCGATATTGAAATCAATCCCGAAATAGTGAATCTCATTCCAGCGGATATTGCTCAAAAGAATAAGGTAGTTCCCGTTTTGAAACTGGGCAAAATCCTTTTCGTTGCGATGCTCGACCGAACTAATCTGGGCCTGCTGGACACATTAAAATTTATCACCGGATACGAAATCCAACCATTGATTGTCCAGGAGAACGATCTTAACAAGGCACTTGAGAAATACTATGGCGCAGGGGAAGTGGAATCGATCTCGGACATAATGGATGAGGTTACAGAAAGCAGTGAGGTTGAGGTTGTTGAGGAAACCACACAGGAACTTGGTCTTGCAGAGCTTGAACGCGCCATTCAGGAAAAACCGCTTGTCAGGCTTGTAGATAGCATAATACTCAACGCAATAAAGATGGGCGCCTCCGATATTCACATAGAACCATTTGAAAAAACTGTTAGGATAAGGTACAGGATAGATGGCACATTGCGAGAAATGACACCCCTCCCTGTTAAGCTGAAAGCGGCGGTTGTGTCGAGGATAAAGATTATGGCTAAGCTTGATATATCTGAGCGACGGCTTCCGCAGGACGGACGGATAAAGATCCAGGTAGAGGGACGAGCGATAGACCTTCGTGTTTCGGTGCTCCCATGCATATGGGGCGAAAAGGTTGTTATGCGAATCCTTGACCCAAAATCCCTGATGCTCGATATAACAAAACTTGGCTTTCCGGAACGCGCGCTGAAAGAATTCTACAGAGCAATAACTATGCCCTACGGGATGGTACTTGTCACAGGACCAACAGGTAGCGGTAAAACGACAACCCTGTATTCCGCACTTCAAACCCTTAATACCCCATATGTCAACATAATGACAGCAGAAGACCCCGTCGAGTTCAATATACACGGAATTAATCAAGTTCTTGTTCGCGCGGAGATAGGGCTAACTTTTGCCTCGGCTCTTCGGGCTTTCCTCCGCCAGGACCCCAATATAATCCTCGTTGGTGAGATCAGAGACCTTGAAACAGCAGATATCGCGATAAAGGCTGCTCTCACAGGACACCTCGTATTTTCAACGCTACACACAAACGATGCTCCCTCAACTATAACGAGGCTCGTTGATATGGGAATCGCGCCATTCCTCGTGGCAAGTTCTGTCAGGATGGTTATTGCACAAAGGCTTCTTAAGAAAATTTGCCCCTACTGCAAAGAACCGTACGAGCCCGAAGCAGAACTCCTTGAGATTGTCGGCATAACACCCGAGGAAGCCAAGAATATTACCTTCTACAGAGGCAAAGGCTGTAGCGAATGCGGCGGAACTGGTATGAAAGGAAGAACAGCTGTTTTTGAGGTTATGCCAATCTCAAGAACGCTTGAGAAGATGATAATTGAGGGTGCAAGCGCCCTTGAACTTCAGGAACAGGCTATGAAAGAAGGAATGCTAACACTACGCCAGGAAGCAATAAATAAGCTCAAAGCTGGTATAGTTCCAATTGAACAGGTTATCGCGGAGACTATGGGATAAAAGAACTTTTCGCAAAAAAGGGGGTTTTTGTATGATAACGATGAAAGAACTTCTGGAAGAGGTAGTGAGAAGGAATGCATCGGATTTACATATAACAGTTGGTTCGCCACCGCAATTAAGGATTGATGGGAAACTCGTGCGAACGCCGTACGAGGTCATCACGCCCGACATAGCGAAACGACTTGCATATTCCATAATGACCGAGAAGCAGAAGCAGAAATTCGAGGAAGAATGGGAGGTTGACCTATCATTTGGCGTTGAGGGGCTTGGGAGATTCAGGGCAAACATATTTTCACAGCGAGGATGCGTTGCGGTAGCGGTGAGAAGGATTCCGGCAAGGATACAGAATTTTGAGGAATTGGGCTTGCCGCCGGTGGTCAGCACATTTGCAAACTTTGCGCGTGGGCTTGTGCTAATTACCGGACCCACAGGGGCTGGAAAAACAACAACCCTTGCTGCTCTTATAGACAAGATAAATTCTGAACGCCATGTCCACATCCTTACAGTTGAGGATCCAATTGAGTATGTCCATCAGCATAAGAATGCGTTAGTGAATCAGCGAGAATTGTATGCTGACACGATGTCCTTTGCAAGAGCACTAAAATACGCGTTGCGACAGGATCCGGATGTCATTATGGTTGGCGAAATGCGAGACCTTGATACGATGGAAGCGGCGCTTATCCTTGCTGAAACAGGGCACCTGGTTTTCGCAACACTTCATACAAACTCCTGCGCAGAAACGATTAACCGAATAATAGATGTTTTCCCGACAGCACAGCAAAAGCAGGTCCGTGTGCAGCTCTCTTTCGTTTTGCAGGCTGTTGTGACCCAGCAGCTTTTGCCTCGAATAAATGGTGGGAGGGTCGTTGCAACGGAGATAATGGTAGCAATTCCAGCAATAAGGGCTCAGATTCGCGAGGATAAGGTCCACCAGATCTATTCAACGATCCAGGCAGGACAAAAATACGGGATGAGAACGATGAACCAGTCCCTGTCTGAACTATACTTTGCGAGGAAAATCACGCTTGACGACGCATTTGCGTACGCGACAGACCCACAGGAACTTAATGACCTCATATTGAGGAAGAAAGCAGCAATGCCAGTGAAAGGGGCATAAAATATGCCACTTTTTGAATATTCTGGCAAAACAACAACTGGCGCGCCAGTTTCCGGGGTCATAGAGGGCAAGAATATTGATGAGGTTAAGAAGTTTCTCAGGAAGCAGCGGATAGTAATTTCGAGCGTGAAGAAAAAACCCCGGGAGTTCAATATCACAATAGGAACCGGGGTATCAAGCGTAGAGATTTCAAGATTTACGCGTCAGCTTGCAACGATGATAGAGGCAGGGCTTCCTATCGTTCAATGTCTTACAATCCTTTCGGAACAGAGCACGAACAAGCATTTTGCAAAAATCATCGCGGATGTGAGGGATTCTGTTTCATCCGGGAACACATTTGCAGCTGCCCTTTCACGGCACAGGCGAGTTTTTGATGAGCTTTATACAAGTATGGTTGAGGCAGGCGAAATAGGCGGCGCCCTTGAAACTATCCTCAAACGGCTCGCCGACTACCGCGAAAAAACCGACGCTTTGAAAAGAAAGGTGAAAGGCGCAATGGTTTATCCGGCAATGATTTCTGTCGCTTCGGTGGGTATGGCATGGTTTATGTTAACATTCATCATCCCGGTCTTCGCCACCCTTTTTGAAGGACTCGGTTCTACCCTTCCGGCTCCAACGAGAATCGTTATCGGAATAAGCCATTTCGTGCGCGGCAACCTTCTCCTATTTATCCTTCTTGCTATTTTGCTTGTTGTTGGTTATCGGCTCGGAAACAGGAACCCCAATATAAAGAAAGAGTTTGACCGTGCAAAATTAAAGGCACCAATCTTTGGGGACCTTGTGAGAAAAACCGCTGTTTCACGCTTTTGCCGAACACTCGGCACGCTCCTTCAAAGCGGTGTGAATATCGTTGAGGCGCTCACAATAACGGCAAAATCCTCAGGGAATATGATTATAGCTGACGCAATAAGAAAAGCTATTATGGGAATCTCTGAGGGGGAAACGATAACGACCCCACTCAAAGACACTGGCGTATTTCCCCCTATGGTGATCCAGATGATTTCGGTAGGTGAAAAGACCGGTAGTCTTGATGCAATGCTTGCCAAAATAGCACAGTTCTATGATGAGGAGGTTGATGCGGCTGTTGCGGCTCTCACCTCACTTATTGAACCAATTGTCATTATATTCCTCGGGGTTATCGTGGGCGGTTTGCTTATCGCTATGTATTTGCCAATGTTTGAGATTGTCGCTCAGGTGAAAGCATAATGAGCATATGGCGCAAAGAACTGGCTAAAAGGATTCGCTGGATCCTCATTATAAGAATTATATTATTTATATCAATTCTTGTGGCTGTGATTATGCTTCAGCTAACCCGGGGTTTCGTGTTTCATCTTTTGCTTTTCTACTCCGTTTTTGTGCTCGCATATCTTCTTACACTTTTTTTCTGGAAATACATAGAAAAAGAAGTAAGTTTTCGCTTCCTTTGCTCCACACTTCTTGCTTTTGAAATAGCCCTTGAACTGGCAATAATTCATTATACAGGCGGTATTATCAGCCCATTTTACATCCTCTTAGCAATAACCGTTGTATCAAGCGCTCTTATCTATCAGCTTGTTGGAACCCTCGTGGTTGCGACATTTTCCACTCTCGCCTATAGCGGAATGATCCTTGGTGAATACAAACATATTCTTAATTTCACGACGCCGAGCCCGATTGTTGAGAGTGTCTATTCCGATAGCGATACTGTCTTCTTTGGGGCATATGTATTCGTTTGCTTTCTATATCTTGCTTCGTTCATTAGCGGATACCTCTCGGGACAATTGAGGATGAGAATAAATGAACTTGAACTAAAGACGGACGAACTTGAGCGGCTAAAAGTTGACCTTAAAACCATTTTCGACCGTATGACAAGTGGGCTCATAACAGTGGATTTGCGGGGAAGGATTATCCATTTTAATCCATCAGCTACACACCTTTTGGGACTTCCGGGGCTTTCGTATGGGGGAAAACAGATCAAGGATATTCTGCCACCGAGATTCCACCATATAATAAGGCGAGTTGAGGATTTGCTCATAGGGATCACAAGAAAGGAAATAAAAGAAGAAGTTGAGTTTGTGATAGATGGCGAGAAGCGCAACTTCTTTTTCATTTTTTCGGCTCTGGAATTTGGTGGAGAAAAGTACGGTGCGATCATATTGTTTGAGGATATAACGGAGGAAAAGCGAACTGAGGAATACCTTCGTTCGGTTGAAAAACTCGCAGCCCTTGGAGAACTTTCAACAGGGCTTGCTCACGAGATAAGAAATCCTCTGGTTTCAATAAGGGGGAGCGCCGAGATGCTAAAACAGGAAGTTAATCTTGAGGGTACCTCAGGAGAACTTCTCGGGCTCATTGTTGAGGAATCGGACAGGCTTTCACGGATTCTTGAGAATTTCTTACAGTTTGCGCGAGCTGGGCGCTCGCCAAATTCTACTTCAGGCTCGTTCATTATCAACAGTGTCTTAGAAAGCGTCATCGAACAGATAAAACAACACCCAGCCTTCCCTTCAAAAGCAAAGATAAAACTTGAACTTAACCCCTCGGATGAACTCTGGGTTAAAGGCAATAAGGATATGGCAAAGCAGATATTCTGGAACCTAATCCTGAACGCGGTTGAGGCCATAGACCCGGAGAACGGTATTATAACGATAACGCGGGACAAAGATGGGTTCAATTTTAAGGGCGAAAAACCGCTTGTGGGAATATCCGTTACAGATAATGGGTATGGCATAGAAGAGGAAAAATTGAAGGAGATTTTCAAGCCGTTCTACTCAACAAAGAAGGGTGGAACCGGAATGGGACTTTCTATTGCCCAGCGTCTGGCTTGCGAGATGGGGGGGTATATAACAGTTGAGAGCAAAAGGGGCGTTGGTTCAAAGTTCACCGTGTACCTTGTAAGGGCATAGGGGGTTTTTATGAAAAAATATGTTCTTCTCTGGATAGTTTTTGAAACGGCGTGTCTTGTGGGAAGTGAATTGCCATACAAATCGCCCTGGCAAGCGACACAAAACCTTCGCTCGCCATCGCTTGTGCCCTGCCTTTGTGTGCAGTCAAATTATAATGGTGGAGCTCCTACACAAAATGTTCGCGCCTGTGTGGCAACAACTAACCCGGACCCGGATAACACCGGTGGCGGAACAAACTGGCGTGGGGATTTTGTTGAGGGTGACTTAACAGGGCGAGACCTTTTATACGACTACCTTCACGATGTTTCCGGTGTTGACCCTGATGCACCCCGTCCGTGGTCAAGCTGGGTAGCATTCAAGATTGACGGCACAGTATACAATATCAGGGGATTTGCAGGAATACCTATGCCAACCCTTGATACACCGCCTTATGTTCGTGGCGATTCTATATTTACTGTGTGGCGCGTTGGAGGGGTTTATATAACACAGAAAATTTCGCCTCGCCAGATAAACGGTCCTGGAACAGCAACAATGCTTTACGAGTGGTTTATTGAGAATGCGGATGCTACAGCGCATTCGGTGGGGATTCTTGTTCAATTTGACACGATGATAAACGGAAACGATGCAACGCGAATCTCAACCGTCTATGGCTACCAGAACCGCGAGCAGGAATTCCTTGCACCGAACATACCGACATACTGGCAGGCGTGGGAAAATGACGATTTATCAGGAATGGTTGCGCAGGGGGACCTAATCGGTCCTGAGGCTACTATGCCTGATAGGGTTTGTCTCGGGAGTTGGCCCACTTATTATATGGTGACCTGGGATTACACTCCAACATTTGGCACATATGATGATTCCGCGGTTCTAATCTGGTTTAACCCAAGAACTGTGCCACCCGGAGGAACAGTGAGGTTTGGCACATACTACGGGATAGGGAATTCTGTCACACAATCAGGGCAACTCAGGCTAAATCTTAATCCGGTGAGGCTCAATTGTGCCCGCTGTGGCGAGATCGCACCAAACCCATTTGACCTTGTCCTTCTTGTAACAAATACCTACTGGAGCCTTTTCGGCGATAACACCGCATATAATGTTCAGGCAACAATCACATATCCTACAAGCTGTCTTACAATGGTAAGCGGGTCAAGTCCACAGTATTCAAATCCGCGCAACCTCGCGGGACCGCTTCTCCCGGGAACAAACGGGGAAACCGGAAGCATAGCATGGCGCTTCCTTGTGAACCCCGATTGTATGGGCGACACCGTATGCTTCAATATCCGCGTGACGAATACAAACCCGTCAATCCCGCAAAACACGATAAACTACTGCGTTCCAATCCCCATTTGCGTTGGTGTTCATCCAACAGCGGAATTCGTCCGTGTTGACCCCTGCAGTCTAATAACGAGCTGTGCATTCCAGGACATACTAATACATTTTACACGGGGGCTTGCACCAATTGACCCAAACTCAATACAGCTCTGGATAGACGGGAGAATTTACACAATAGCCTCAAGCGGTGGACAACTAACGCTCACCGGCGATGACCTTCATTTCGTGCCATCTTCGCCCTGGCTCCATGGCGATACAGTTACAGTTTCGCTTGTATCAGCCGCGGACGACTCGGGATGCAATGTCTCCCCTATTACCTGCGGGTTCGTGGTAGACATTATGCCACCGTTCATAACGAACGAACAACCCCCTGATGGTTCGGTCCTTCACATATCGGACCCGACCATTTCAGTGGATATTGTTGATGAGCCAGCAGGAGTAAATCCTGGAGCGATAAATGTTTCAAATACTTCGGTGCTGGTGAATGGTGTCCCGCAAAGCGGGTATACATTGAACTGGGATGGAAGTACATTAACATTTTTAGGGTTAACATTTCGCTCGGGGGATTCCGTTCGGGTGTGTATAAACGATATGTGGGATGAGCCGGATTATTCTTACTGTCCGCCAAACCATATTGCGCGCCCGTATTGCTGGAGCTTTTTCGTAAGGATGAATCCGCCCGTGCCCGAAATAATAATGCCCCAGCCCAACACCATTACCGCTTGCAATCCACAGGAGATAGTTATAAGAATACATCGTGGCGATGCTCAGGTGGACTCTAACTCAATTGGGTTAAGGATAAATGGCACATTATACGGAATAGGCGACCCACGCCTATTTATGCGCGACGATTCAACTCTTGTGTTTCGCCCCGAGCCAAATTTCTGGAGCAATGGCGAGATTGTGAATGTCAGCCTTGAATCCCTGCGCGACATAAATGGCGTTTCCGCTGAAAACCTCCCTCTGAACTGGAGTTTCACCGTGGACCTTCTCCCGCCCGCCCTTGTAAACCATTATCCATCAACAAATATGAGCACCACAAATCCACAACAAGTGATCTGGGCATTGTTCTGGGATGGGGTATCCGGATTTGATCCGAGCCATTTAAGCGTGATAATAAACGATACTATTCGTTATAATACGGGATCACCAGCGCTTGTCCTGCGGGGCGATACACTATATTTTGACCCAGGCAGGGTCTCTCTCTCATTCGCCGACAACGAGACCGTCCACTTTTGCGTGGACTCGGTTATGGATTCGCCAGACTACTGCTCACCCAATATCGCAACCTACTGCTTCACATTCTTTGTCAACTATATAGGTCCTGTATCCTCAATCATAACCCCGCAACCAAACCAGATCTCAGCCTGCAACCCACAACCCATAGCAATTCGGGTTTTTGACCGTTCGGGCATCGATACGAACTCAATAGTGCTTACAATAAACGGCGTAAGATACACGATAAGCGATACACGCCTTTATTTCAGGAACGACACGCTTTACTTTGAGCCGAGCCCCGGATTTTTCAGGAATGGCGAAACGGTGCAGGTTTCATTGGATTCCGTTACCGATATCTGGGGCATTATGGGAACAGGCTTGCCACTGCGATGGACTTTCAGGATCGACTACCAGCCACCGATTCTCACTATTATATCACCAACAAACGGGGCGACTGTCACAAGCCCACAACCGAACATTGTCTTTTCTGTCTACGATTCCATCGCAGGAATAAATCCGGATTCAATAAGAATAACAGTAAACGGGCGTATGTTCACAATTCGCTCGCCAGGGGTGAGTTTTGATGGAAGGAATTTCACAATAAATACCGTCTCTGCTGGCATAAGTTTCAACGACAGGGACACGGTTCAGGTCTGCGTTGATGCGATAGATAGACCCGACCTTTGCTCGCCAAATCGTATGCACGCATGCTGGAGTTTCAATGTGAACCTCAGCCCACCAAACCCAACAATAATAGAGCCACTCCCCTTAACCTGGACAGCCTGCGTGGACCAAAATATAATAATAAGAATCGTTGACGTGGACGGAATAAACCCGTCAACGATTAGACTAACCGTGAACGGAACCCAGTATTCCGTGGGCGTGAACCTGGTTTTTGCTCGTGATACGCTTCGCTTCGTGCCACAGACGAACTGGGAGAATGGCGAAACTGTCGCGGTATGCCTTGACTCCGTTGCGGATAACCTCGGCAACTGGCTTCCCTCACCGCTTTGCTGGCGGTTCTATACCGATTTCGTCCCCCCGTATACGACAATCCTCGCACCCCAACCATACCAGTTCGTGAACGATTCACAGGCTGTTATACGGCTAATCGTTGGGGATTCGCTTTCGGGACTGAATCAAGGAAGCATTATTTTAAGCGTTCGTGGACGAGATTTCAGGGTCGGGGAGTCGGGGCTTACTTTCGCGCACAACGAGACACTGATTTTCAACCCTCGCTTAGCAGGGCTAACTTTTCATGATTACGATACTGTTAATATATGCCTCAACGCAAGCGACCAACCCAATTACTGCGGACCAAACCAGCTTGACACCTGTTATTTATTCTATGTTCGCCTGCAGGGTCCTCGTGGAACTATAATCGAGCCATTTAACGGGGCAACAAGCGCCTGCGACGATCAGGGGATTAGTATCCTCTTGAGAGATGATGATTTTCCTGTGAACTGGTCAACCGTGAGACTGGAGGTAAACGGTATTGTCTACACATCTGACTCAACCTGGATAAGCCATCGCGGCGATACCCTGTTCTGGACACCAACGCGCAGAATATGGAACGATAACGATACTGTGAATGTTAGCCTGATCGCGGTTGATGACAGTCTTGGAAACCATTTGCAGGAGGTTGTCTCGTGGTCATATATTATAGACTTAACACCTCCCTATATCACAAATGCGTCGCCAAGAACCTGGGAAATAGTTGGGACTCCAAGGCCAGCAATAAGGTTCAGGCTTAACGATAATATAAGCGGGGTAAATTTCAATCGGACGCAGATAAGCATCAACGGGCGTGTATTTGATATATCTTCGCCTGCGTTGTGGAATGTTGGTTCGGATTATATCTTCTCCTGCGATTCTGCCGGGCTCAGATTCTCCGGCGGGGATACTGTGCGGTTCTGTGTGCTCGCCTACGATAATCCTGACTACTGCTCACCAAACGAACTTGACACCTGCTGGAATTTCACAATAAGCCCGGGCGGACCATACCCCGAAATCATAAGACCGCTTGATAATACTTATTCTGCCTGTGTGCCAGAGACAGTTGAATTTATGCTTAGCGACGAGGATGGTATTATTGCGGATTCAATCCACTTTACGATAAGAAGGGGACCCGGAGGAAGCCTCCTCAACGATTACTACGGGGTGGCATATCCCGAAATAATGTGGGATGGGCGATTGCTACGCTATCTGCCTTCCGCACCCTTTGCTGATGGGGAAACAGTTTATGTTTCCGTAATTGGGGCGCGGGACTCGCTTTTAAACGAGATGAGCCCGAGCCCGGTCAACTGGCGCTTCGTTATGGATTTGTCCGCACCCGTTATAAGGCACATCCTCGGTGGTCCAGGTTATGTATTCACAACACGACAGCCAACCATCGCCGTTATACTTGAGGATTCTCTTTCCGGCATTGACACATCAAGCATATCCTTTTTGATCAACGGGACACGATATTCGATCCCTCTGCCATCGCTAATTTTCCACGGCGACACATTAACCTGGGACGCACAAATTGCTGGTGCTTCGTTCACAGGCGGAGATACAATAAGTGTATGCTTGCATGCCGCAGATACTCCGGACTACTGCGCTCCAAATATCCTTGATACCTGCTGGACTGTCTCCATTCAGCCCGGTGGACCGCGAGCAGAGATTATTCGCCCATTCGATGGCGCGTTTTCAAGTTGCAATCCAGAAAGCATTATAATTCACCTTTGGGATTCAACAGGCGTTGACCCGCGCACGATAAGGCTTGTTGTGAACGGCGATACAATAGGAGTTGGGGTTCCAGGATTAAGTTATTCGGGTGATAGGCTTGTATATGTGCCTGCGCCCAACTTTGGCGATAGCGAATCCGTTCATATTCAATTGATTCGGGCTGATGATTTTCTTGGCAATCATCTTGAAACCCCGCTTGACTGGCACTTCCAGATGGATAGAATCCTGCCTGTTATAACAAATGCTGGATGGTCCTGCGGAGATACCTTGCCCTTCCGTTCGCCGAGGTTCACATTCTTCGTCCGTGATGATTTGAGCGGGCTTGACTCCGCGATAATCGTGCGCATAAACGGAACCCAGTACGACACAACCTCACCCGCGCTTTACTGGTCAGCCGACTCACTCGTCTTTGATACCAGACTTGCAGGACTCATATTCTCTGGCGGGGACACAGTCCGGGTATGTGTCAGGGCTCAGGATACCCCGGATTATTGCGAACCAAATATCTTGGAAATTTGTTGCACAATCTATATACTTCCAGGTGGCCCTGTCCCATCAGTTATTCGTCCGCTCAATAATACCTATTCCTCCTGCGAGGATGAGCATATAGTTGTGCTCCTTCAGGATGAGGACGGCATCGTTGACACAACAATAAGTTTTGTGGTCATTCGTGGAAGAGGCGCAAGCGATACATTATTAGCCACAATTGATACACCGGGCGTAAGGTTCGCGCACGGCGAAAGCCTCATTTATTATCCGCCCGTTCCTTTTGAGGACGCTGAAACGGTTTATGTTCAGATTCTCACAGCCTTTGATATGCTTGGCAATCCGATAGTCTCCAGGCCCCGATGGTCGTTTATAATGGACAGAAGCGCACCAGTTATACTTTCTGCAACACCCGCGCCAATGGAATATGTGAGCGAAAGAAGCCCCAATATCTGCATAGAACTTTTTGATAGCCTTTCCGGAATACTACCAGAAAGCCTGCGCATTTCAATGGATGGCGTTTGGTACGGATATGGGGAAGCGGGCATAAGTTATGTTTCAGGGCAACTCTGCGCGAATACCTCAATGCTTGGATTAGCCTGGCACGGTGGCGATAGCGTTAGGGTTTGTGTTCACGCAATAGATTCCCCCGATTACTGCGAACCAAACCCGCTTGACAGTTGCTACTCGTTTATAATCTCGCCAGGCGGTCCCATCCCGGGAATAATAATGCCTCTTCCGAACTCGGTTTCTGCTTGCCTTGACCAGCAAATCTGGATGACTATAACCGACACGGACGGCGTCAATCCCTCAACAATCAGGCTCGAAGTTGATGGCACGGTGTACGACATAACAAGCCCCCTCCTCACATTCAGAAACGACACGCTAATATTCCGCCCGGATACATTCTGGACACACGAGGGGGTTGTCAGGGTAAGATTGCTTTCGGCTGATGATAACCTTGGAAATCCGCTCACAGGCGCACCAATAAGCTGGCAATTCCTGCTTGACTTTGAGGGTCCCTGGTCAATATGGGCATATCCTGCGCTCGACACAAACACATTCAACTGGCAACAGCACTTTGGATTTGTGCTTCACGATAGCCTTCGCGATGTTGACTCTTCAACCGTTTCTATCTATATAGACAGGCTTTTTGGTGTGGGGACACAAATTGTCCGTTTTGGTGACAGGGGCGTTTATTGGAACAGCGATACAATCCGGGTAGAACCAGAATCGCTTGATATCACTTTCACCCTGAACGATTCAACATTCACCGGCGGGTATTTTGCGGAGTTTGAAACGATAAGGATAAGGATTAACACCGCAAATGACCTCGTGCCAGATTATTGCCCACCAAACGGATTTGAGGGCGGTGAGGAGATTAGGTTCTATGTTCCCGATGACGATACACTTGGACCAAGCTTTTCCGCTTTTGCCCCAGCAATCGTGCCAGCAAATACATCGTTCAATTTCACCTGCCATATCCACGACACATCTGGCATATACGACGACCACTCAGGAAGCACAGATGAGGGGATTTACCTTAGATGGGACACTGATGGCGAGGTTATCCGAGATTACGCGGGCGAGATTCAACTTGACATTGTGAATGTCATAAGCCCACACGAAATAGTGGCACAAACAGGCATTCCAATTCCGGGGTATCCAGGTGGGACATTTGTATTTGTGCTCATCTGCGCCTACGATAACGATTTTGATTTCTTCAACATAAATGATAGAACCCAGTCCTGCGATACATTCACTGTGACGGTGCTGGAAGGTCCGCACGCCGAGCCGATTGAACCGCTACCAAACACATTTTCTGCCTGCGAGGACCAACGAATAATCATCCATCTCTACGACCTCGAGGGCGTTGACCCCATGACAATAAGGCTTGAGGTGAATGGACAAATCTACACAACGGACTCCCCGGAGCTCTCCTACAGGAATGACAGCCTTGTATTTACCCCGCAAAGAAACTGGCAGAACGCGGACACGGTTTTTGTAAGGCTAATTTCCGCTTCCGACATATACGGTACCCCGCTTGCTACACCGCTCGAGTACTCTTTTGTGATAGATTTAACCCCGCCTGTCTATAGCCTTGTTGCACCTGCAAGAGCCATGGTGCGCGAAAATTCGCCAGTAATAGAAATCTCGGTTGAGGATATCCTGTCCGGGGTTTCGCGGGACAGTCTTGCTCTCACGATAAACGGAGAACACTACAGATACCCGGAGTTCAGTTATGTTGAGGTCACACGCCAAAGCGGACGAATAATCTTTAACTCAAATGAATCTAATATAAGTTTCCACCAGGGTGATACTGTGAATGTGACAGTCTTTGGCTGTGATGGTCCGACATACTGCCCACCAAATTGCTCGCGGGCAAACTTTACTTTCGTAATTGAACCGCAAATTACCTGCCTCGTTCATCCAAATCCTTTTACGCCCAATGGGGATGGATACAATGATATAACGGTTTTCAGTTATCCATATATGTTCAGCGAGAATGCAGAACTTCACATATTCGACCGCCGGAATGTTGAGGTTTATAGCGCTACTATCGCACCAATATCCGACTTCAGGGAGTTTTTGACCCGCTCCTGGAACGGGCTTGATAAAAATAAAAAGACCTTGCAACCAGGGGTCTACCTGTATATAATTAAGGTAGGGAAAGAGGTAGTGTGCAATGGGACGGTAGTTATCGGGAAATAAGAGATATAAAAAGGGGGACAAATGAAGATATATAAGGTCGCGCTTGGTTTGATAGTTTTGTTATACTGTTTTTCTTACGGCGCCGAATCCCCCTTTGAGTTCAGAAGTATTACAATTGCGGGACCGGATGGTATACAAACACTCTCGCCACTTGATGGGGAATTTGGGTTTAATGTTGGTTGCTCGCCATACTCGCCGCTAATAGATATTGTCTGGTGCGTGGATAATACTGGAAGTATGGGCGGGGTTATTAATCAGGTAAAAAACAGTATGCACGCATTCATTGATTCCCTTGCAAGAACTGGAATGAACTACGCACTCGGGCTTGTTGAATTCTGGGACAATGTGGTTTTTCCGTTTGGCACAAATCTTACAACAAGTGCTGCGACATTTCAAAGCTGGATAAATACAATGGGCGCATATGGAGGAGGTGATACGCCCGAGGTCTCGCTTGATGCTATCGCCGATGCCATACGACAAATGAGATGGCGACCTGGAGCAAGAAGGGTAATTATTATGATTACAGATGCCCCATATCATTATGCAGGCGATGGCAGCGGATTCTCAGACGAAACTATGGGCAGCGTTATAAGCCTTGCTACTGCGAATGGGGTCACTGTCTTTGTGCTTGTGCCGACATCTCTTTTTGGAACATATAGCCCGTTAACATCAGCCACCGGTGGAAGGTACTACGATATTTACGGAAATTACAATGTTATTTTTGCGGATATTGTCTCGGGGCTTCACTCAATAATTGCGACAGGGATGATATTCAACAACTCCGGGCGTGTTTTGAATCCGGTATATGCGCAGATCGTCCTGGGACCCTGCCTGACACTCTTGAGTGGCTCAAACCCACAAAACCTCGGACAGCTCAATCCCGGAAGTGGGGCATCGCCAAGCTGGCAATTTGATGTTGGGGCGTGTTCAGGGTGTAATGGTTGTTTCTGGATAGTGGCCTGGAGTGGATCCATTCGCGATAGCGTGCGCGGCTGCGTTCAATACGACAATTGTCAATGCACACCGCCATCGTTTGATTATGGGATGCCCTCACCCTGCGGAGCAATCACCGCCTGCGAGTATCAGACAATTACAGTAAGAATTGCTGATTCCGACCCTGGCGTAAACCCGAGTTCTATAAGACTCAGGGTTAATGGTGTAAACTATCGCTATCCTGATTTCACATATTCTGCGCCATACCTTTCGTTCACCCCAACAACAGGATTCCATCACCTGCAACGGGTTGAATATTCTGTGGATTATGCTGCAGACCTTTGCTGGTGCGAGCAAAGAACCCCGCTAAATTGCTACTTCATTATGGATATGCAACCCCCGATAATCACCTCCTGGACGCCCGCAATCGCAGGATCCATAGTTCCGCCAGATTCAATCCTTCGCATAACTATCACTGTGGTAGATACGCCTGCCGGAATAGATGCAGGAAACGCATATTTTACCGTAAACGGGAGAACTGTGAGCGGAATAAACTATTCAGGCGGTATATACAGCGGGACATTTACACAGTCAATTGATCTTCGCTCGCTTGGGATTACCTCTGGCGATACTGTTCGGCTTTGCTTTCACCGTCAGGATTTAGTTTTGCCCACATATTGCGGGCCCAATCAGGCTGATAGTTGTATTGTATTTTACACAAATGTTGGTCCAGTTGCGCGAATTGTTCAACCACGACCGGATTCAATAACCGCCTGCAGCGACCAGCCCATAATCATTTACATCGTTGATAATAATGGGATTGACCCATCCTCAATAGTGCTTGAGATAAATGGCGAGATATATCGTGTTGGAAGTGGCTATCTTTCTTTCCGCCAGGATTCGGTGCTCATCTTCCAGCCGCCAATTGGATACTGGCACAACAATCAGGATGTCCATGTGAGACTGCTTCAGGCGCGCGACATTTACGGTGCAGATATGCAAAATCCACCATTAGACTGGCATTTCTATGTCGACCTTCAGCCACCAGTGAGGCTTACATTCTGGCCCCCTCAGGATACAATCTTCTTTGTCAATCCGGAATCCATCACGGTGACAATAATAGACTCATTATCCGGGCTTGATTTTCGCTCGGTGGATATGCTTATAAACTGGCGTTCGGTGCCTTATAATACAAGAATCAATAGCGACAGCTCAATAACACTAACATTCAGGGTAATAGACCCATTATGCCCACCGAGAAGTGCCGGTATTTGTCCAATAACCGTTTGTATTCCGGGAATGGACACGCCCGACTACTGCGCGCCAAACGACACAACTATATGCTGGAATTTCACAATAGTTATAAATGGTCCTCACGGGCGAATAGTGCGTCCGCGTCCCGATTCAATCACCGCTTGCGATGACCAGCCGATAATAGTTGTAATTCGCGATACACTTACGCCAATTGATTCAAATTCCATAGAAATAACCGTAAACGGGATACACTACACTGTGGCACACCAATACTTAAGCTTTCAGGAGGACTCGCTTTTAATCTTCCAGCCACATCATGGCTATTATTACGATGGCGAGACTGTTCATGTTGCAGTGATAAACGCTGCAAACATAAACGGCACTCGAATGGACAATCTTCCACTTGAATGGGATTTCTATGTTGATTTGACTCCGCCAGTATTTTGGGATTCGCTTCCGAGAGCAGATAGTTCGGTTGCTGATACATTCCCGATGATCGGGATAAATGTTCTTGATTCCATATCCGGATTGGATTACAGCTCCATTCGCTTAACTGTGAGAAGCACAAGTGACAGCGGGAGTTTTACGCTACTCTCCCCTGCGCTTGGTTATGCTCCACCACAACTGCTTTTGAACACTGAAGCTGCGGGACTCCATTTCCACGATAATGATACCGTTTGGGTTTGTATCGATTCTGCCTGGGATACGCCCGACTACTGCGACCCGAACATATCTGATCCGTTCTGCTGGCGATTTTTTGTAAATTATATAGGTCCTGTCGTCCGAATTATTGAACCGCTACCAAACACATATTCTGCCTGCGATGACCAGGGAATATTCGTATACATATATGATGCTTCCGGCGTGGATGAATCTACAATAGATTTTGTCATTAATGGAATTCATTATCGTGTCGGTGATACCTATGTCACTTACAGAAATGATACGCTCAGATTTACTCCCCCGCCCTATTACTGGAGAAATGGCGAGGTGGTTTATGTTAGTGTTGATTCGGTGAGAGATAGATGGGGAATTATAAGCCCGGATGTTCCGCTTTCGTGGCGCTTCACAATAGACCTTCACCCGCCTGATATATGGAATTTCTATCCGGCACCAAATGCTATTGTTGCAAACGATAGACCCGATATTCAGTTCAACCTTGTTGATAGCCTGTCCGGGCTTGATTCATCACGGGCGGTTTTCATAATTGAGGATACAATCCGACTGCATCTTGGCGAAAGAGGGGTGCACTACACAAATGGGCGAGTTACGATAAGTTGTAACGAATTGGGCATAACATTTGCCGACCTTGAAACAGTGCGTGTCTGTCTTGATAGCCTTCGCGACACACCAGATTACTGTGCGCCGAACGAAACAACATATTGCTGGCACTTTGTTGTTAGTCTTGCAGGACCCCGCGCAAGAATCATACAATATCGCCCTAACACATTTGTTGCCTGCGTCTATCCCGACCAGTGGATTTCAATCGCAATATTTGATGAGGATGGCGTTGACCCGAACTCAATCAGGCTAACGGTTGAGGGCATCCAGTACAGAATACCAAACCCACAAATAGATTTCAGGCATGACATTGGGTACAGAAATGACACGCTTATATTCCGTCCACCCGTGAGCTGGCTAAACGCACAGGTGGTTGATGTTTGTCTTGATTCGGCGGCGGATGTGCTCGGGAATCCGATGAGCTCGCCTTTGTGCTGGAGCTTCACGATGGACCTTCGACCACCGTTCATATATTCACCATATCCGCTACCAGGCTCAATTGTCACTGATTCCGTTGTAAATATACGATTTTTCCTGAACGACAGCCTATCTGGCGTGGATGTTTCAAGCCTGGTTGTTACAATAAATGGCGTGACATATTCGGATACCGGCATAACAGGGCTACATTTAAGGGGCGCGCGTGGTGATACCGGCTATGTGGTGGGATTCAATCCAGTTGAGGCTCACACTTACTTTCACGATTTTGACACCGTTGAGGTTTGCGCTCACGTCTTAGACAGACCTGATTATTGCGGTCCAAACATCCTTGATACCTGCTTCACATTTGAGGTTCGGCTTCGTGGACCTGTCCCTGATACGCTTGTGCCCTGGGCGCGGGCAATAACATCCTGCAATGACCAGCTGATTAGTATCCTCCTTACGGATGATGATTTCGGCGTAAATTGGAATACCGCGGTAATAATGATTAACGAGAGCACCTACAACTATTCTCATGGTGGACTGTACCACATAGGCGATACACTCTATTTTGACCCAGATTCATTTGGCGTGCGGTTTAATAACGAGGATACAGTGAGGGTCAGGGTAACTTACGCCGACGACAACATTGGCAATCATCTACAATGGATTCTTGATTATAGATTCCTTGTTGACACCGAACACCCAATAGTCTCTCTTGCCCGTCCGGGGGGCGGAGACACGATAAGCACAACGCATCCAATCGTGCGATTCCTTCTTACTGATAATCTTTCGGGCGTTGATACGAGCTCAATAGTTGTGCGAATTAACGGGACTCCTTACCCTATATCGGACTCTGCGGTATGGATTTCAATGGATACGGTGTATTTCAGCAGTGCTATTGCGGGTTTAAGATTTAGTGGTGGCGATTCAGTGCGGGTGTGTGTTTATGCTTTCGATAGCCCGGACCTTTGCGAGCCCAATGTTCTTGATACCTGCTGGACATTCTATATTGTGCCGGGTGGACCCTATCCCGAGCTTGTACGACCATTCAATGGAGCTTATTCCGCTTGTGAGGCTGAATCAATTGTAGCTACCCTTATTGATGAGGAGGGCGTTGTGCCAGGCTCAATCATCTACGAGGTTATTCGTCGGAATGCGTTTGGTGAGCCCGGAAGGATTGACACTACAAGAATTGCTGGCGTGCCCAATCTGGGTTTAACATATGATGGCACAACGCTTGTCTATCATCCTCTTCGTCCGTTTGTTGATGCGGAAAGCGTTTATGTTTGCGTTGTTTATTCCGAGGACCCGATTGGGAATCCGCAGGAACCATCGCCGTATTGCTGGCAATTCATAATGGACAGAAGCGCGCCTTTGTTCCATATACTTGTCGGTTTGCCGGACACAGTTTACAGAACAAGAACCCCCGAGATAATCTTTGAGTTGCGCGACCTCCTTTCAGGGCTCGACGCTCGCAGTGTAAGGTTTACTGTCAATGGCAGGGTTTTCGGGATTGATTCTGCAGGTGTTACATTTGCGGGCGGTGCTTTCAGATGGTCAGCGTCCTCTGCAGGGATGAGATTCTGCGGCGGGGATACGATTCATCTTTGCTTGTATGCGCACGATAGGCCCGACTACTGCGCGCCAAATCAGCTTGACACCTGCTGGAATGTAACGATTGAGCCTGGCGGACCGCATGCAGAAATCGTTCGACCGTTTGATGGTGCGTTTTCAAGCTGCAATCCGGAAAGCATAATCATCCATCTTTGGGATTCAACAGGCGTTGACCCATCCACAATAAGGCTTGTCGTGAACGGCGATACATTGATGATCGGGACCCCGGGCTTAACCTATACGGGTGATAGGCTTGTTTATGTCCCAATGCCGAACTTTGGAGATAGTGAGGCTGTTCATGTTCAACTCGTTCGTGCGGACGACATACTTTGCAATCCACTTGAAACCCCACTTGACTGGCGCTTCCAAATGGATAGGATCCCGCCGGAGATGGTGATAATCCGGCCAATGCCTGGGGAAACTGTAAGCACAAGGTCGCCCGAGATAATAATAAGGGTGCGGGATAATCTTTCTGGCTTGAACAACGCAAATATCAGAATAAACGGGATGTCATTTGACACGCTCTCGCCAGCGCTGAACTTTTACGGCGATACGCTTGTTTTCTCCTCACGGATTGCGGGGCTCACTTTCAGCGGTGGGGATAGTGTCCAGTTTTGCTTACGGGCGTGGGATAGCCCTGACTACTGCAGTCCCAATTTCCGTGACTCCTGCTTTGTATTCTATATCACACCGGGCGGACCTATTGCCCATATTGATACCTGCACATATCGTGCCTGCCCGGACCAGAATGTCATAATTTACATAACGGATGAGGATGGCGTAGTTGATAGCACAATCCTTGTTAGTGTCGTGAGGCTTCATAACGGTGTGCGGGATTCAACAAATCTTCGCTACAACTCGCCGGGGGTTGTGTGGGATGGCACTAATGGCATATTCACTTACAATCCAATCTCATCCTTCGCTGACCGCGAAAGCATTTACATCTACCTCCTCTCAGCAAGCGATACGCTCGGGAATCCGCTTGTACGACGATATAATTGGTTCTTCATAATGGACCTGAGCGCACCTGTGGTTATTTCGCATACGCCCTCAACCGCAGAAACAGTCCTAACAACCTCTCCCACAATATGCTTCACTATTGCCGACTCGCTTTCAGGAATCAACCCGGCGGGTATTGATGTTAGATTGTACGACCACAACAATCGCCTGCATCACTTTAGACCATCTGACCCGGGCGTTGCTCTTACTCGAGTTTCGCCGTTTGGATATAGAATATGCATAGACTCAACATTGACTGGCGGAATGGGCTGGATTGGTGGGGATAGCATAACAGCCTGCATAAGTGCTTATGATTCCCCGTGTATGTGCGAGCCGAACACCCTTGATTATTGTTTCTATTTCGTTATTCCGTCAAACTATCCTGTGGCAAGCTTTTGCGACACAACCACCTGCAGGTACGATACGATCGCCATTCGTCTTACAGCGAGATACGGGATTGACCCATCAACGATAAGGTTCTGGGTTGATGGTGTGCTTTATACCACAGATTCAACAAGGCTTTATTATAGGAACAACTACCTTTACTTTATACCGCCCGATACGAACTGGTTTTTGGCGCACGAGGGAACGCCAGTGCCAATATGGCTTGAGCGAGCGGACGATTACCTCGGCAACCCACTTGATACAATAGGGCACCTTAACCGCTGGAATCTGCTAATTGATTTAACCCCGCCTTACATTGCAAACGAACAACCAGCAAATGGCGATACAATCATCAACTACATCACAGCTCACCATTGGCAAGACCCTGTCAGGTTTAACATTGGAGATAGCCTGCTTCCTGTGAACACAAGAACGCTTACCGTTTCAATCGATTCGTTTTATTGGAGCGACCTATTGGGCACACCGGGACGCGTTTCGAGAACCCTTCATTGTGGGGATCCCGGGCTATCCTGTGCTGGAGGCGAGGTAATCCTGGATCCAAGAAGTGTTAGTGGCATAACATATTTTGAGGACACACTTTCCGGTGCTTACTTTGCGGAGTTCGACTGGGTCAATATAATGGTTATAGCGGAGGACATTCCACCTTGTCCGGATGGTTGTGGTCCGAATGTGCTTCAGCAATCGTGGCGATTCTATATTGCTGACGATGATACAACACCCCCGAGTTTTACAGACGCCCAGCCCGCCTTTGCTGGCGAGTTCAACAATATAAATGTGAGAATAACGATAAGCGACTCTTCAGGCATATTTGATGATAACAGTGGTCCAGCCGGTCAGGGGATTTACCTTGAGTGGCACGACAATCACGGTGAAAGCGGGATTATCACGATGCACATTGACAGCACAATTGATATTTACTCATTCATTGCGACAACCGATATTCCTATACCCCCACAATTTTATGGGGACACTTTGTACATAACGATTCACGCTTACGACAACGATTACGATTTTCTGAACGCCCGGGATAGGCGCGAAGGTACTTATAGTTTCGTGATCCCGATTTTGAGGGGTCCCGAGGCAGAGCCAGTGCAATATAGGGGCTATGTAGGCTGGTGCGATCCGCAGGGCGAGATTATTGTCCGGCTTTACGACCTTGAGGGGGTTAATCACGATTCAATTTGGCTGAACATAAACGGCAGAACCTATACCACCCGGGATCCTAACCTCCGATACGCCAACGATACGCTTCGCTTTTACTATGACCCATCAGGATTTACGGACGGTGAGATTGTGACGGTCAAGGTGTTTGCGAAGGATATTAACAATCTGCCAATGCGCGACACCCTTGTTTGGAATTTCACAATTGACTATCGCCCACCTGTATATTCGGTTACTTACCCTAATGTCTGGATGATAAGGGAAGAGAGTCCCCAGATTGTGGTTCACATTCACGATGACCTTGCGGGCGTGGATCCGCTGAGTCTCAGGATGACAGTAAATGGCGTTGAATATGGTCCCGCAAGCTTCAACTTTACAGGAACTGGTGAGCGAAATCGCGATGGTGACATCATATTTAGACCGGCAAATGTGGGGGTAAAGTTCCAGCCTGGAGACACGGTTTATGTTCGTGTGAGGGCTTGCGATAATCCCGACTATTGCGGAAGTAACTGTTCTGATACAACCTTCTCATTTATGATTGAGCCTCGAGTTGCCTGCCTTGTTCATCCCAATCCATTCACACCAAATGCCGACGGATACAACGATATAGCGGTTTTCAACTACCCATATATGTTTAGCACCGATGCAGAACTTTACATCTTCAACAAGTGGAATGTTGAGGTCTATAAAGGGAAACTGGGGCACATATCGGATTTTGCCGATTTTGTTTCGCGATGCTGGGATGGACGGGATAAGGATGGAAAAGTTGTGCCGCCCGGAGTTTATCTCTATGTGATCAAGGTCAACGGCGAGGTCATCTGCAATGGAACAGTTGTAGTTGCCCGTTAACAGCGAGACCGGAAAGGATTTTCAAATTGATAAAGGGGGCAAGAGAAAAACTATTAAATGCGAGATTGTATGCGATAATTGGACACGAGTTTGAGCAAAGGCACGGCAAATTTGAGGATATTGTGGGGAAGCTTGCCAATGGCGGAGTTAGCGTAATTCAACTCAGGGAAAAACGGATGGCGAAAAGCAAATTACTTGATGAGGCAAAACGGGTCGGAAGGGCTTGCGAGGCGCATGGGGTGATATTTATTGTTAACGATTATCCCGATGTTGCTATTCAGGTTGGAGCGGATGGTGTTCATATCGGCAGTGAAGATATGCCGATCAACAGCGTAAAGAAGATCGTGGGGAACTCTGCCATTATCGGTTTTTCAGCGACGAATATTGAGGAGGCTCTTGAGGGCGAAAAGAATGGCGCGGACTATCTCGGCGTGGGAGCTATCTTCCCGACATCAACAAAGCGGGACGCAAAAATGGTTTCGGAACTTATGCTACAGAAAATAATGCGCGCGGTAACAATCCCCGTTTTTGCCCTTGGCGGGATAAATGTGGGGAACCTTGCCAGACTTATTGAACTCGGTGTTCAAAGGGTCGCAATCTCCTCTGCCCTGCTATATTCGGATGATATCGAAAAAACCGCGCGCTTCTTTTACAAAAGGCTTTCAGGATCGTGAAAACGGCGTTACTGATAATTATTATATACCCGCTCTTGCTTTTTGCTTCCTCGCCCGTTGTGCATATTATTCGTCCAAAAGATGGCGATATTGTTTCCTGCCCACGACAACAGGTATGGATTTCAATTCACACAAACCAACCACTAAATCGCTCTTCCCTGTTTTTAACCGCTTTTATCGGCACCGAGGTTTTTGAGCTTCCAGATAGTTTAGTTTCCATCTTTGATACACTTTACATTTTCCCTGCTCCAAGAACACTTTCTGATGGCGAAACGGTGAACCTCTTGCTCGCCCCTGTTTCCGATATCTTTGGGAACGAATCAGAGGCATTAACCTGGAGTTACCTTGTAGATACTTCCCCCCCACGAATAGCCAGTATCTTGCCAACTCCAGGTTCTACCTCCTCGCTCACAAATCAGCCAGTATCATTTGAGGTAAACGATATTCTGTCGGGCGTATCTCTTGGTTCGTCCAGAATTATTGTGAACAGTGACACATTCTCTTTTGATTCCGGTGTATTTGGAAATGAAGGAACGAATTTCACTTTTTACCCATACCGTGCTGGCTTGAACTTCCTCGGCGGCGACACAGTTAATGTGTGTATTGAGGCTCGCGATAATGCCCTTTATTGTGGTGCCAACGAACAGGACACCTGCTTTTTCTTCACGATTGAGCCCGAGGGACCGAATGCCTGGCTCATATTCCCGCCCGATAGTTCATCTATAAGTTGCGACAATATATTTGCCATCTGGGGGCTCTTTGACAGGAACGGTGTTAATGCCGCTACTATTAGGGTAGCCGTTGATAACGACACAATACTCTATGGGGATCCACGACTATCCTATGTTTCTGATAGTCTAAAATTGGACCTTACAGGTATTTCAGAGGGGGAACACAAACTTTCTCTTGTTAGCGCTGAGGATAATCTGGGTAACCCGATGTCTGGTGGCGAACTCGTGAGCACTTTCGTTTACGACAAATCCCCGCCATATTTTACAAATCTTCGTCCCAGTAATAATGAAACCTTGCGAACGCGTTCGCCAGAATTTTCAGCAGAAATCGGCGATTCACTTTCAGGCTTAGCTCGCCATCCCTTGCTTATGACAATTAATTTTGCCGGAACAACAAGATACTACGCCCTTTCTGACTATCCTGCGCTAACACTTGAGGGCAATACTCTTCGTTTTTCATCGTCGCTTGCGGGGTTATCATTTAGGGGCGGCGACACAATCAAAATATGTTTAATTGCGTACGATTCAATTGATTATTGTTCGCCCAATATGGGGGATACCTGTGTAACATTTTCCATTGAATACTCGCCACCGATTGTAGAACTTATATCCCCACAAATTGGCGTATTTACATCCTGTGCGGATCAAAAAATAAAACTAAGGATCATTGACTCAAACGGAATAATCGCGTCTTCCATTAAAATGGTTGTGAATGGTGTCCTCTATATGTATGGGGATGCTGAACTATCAATGACTGCGGACACTCTCATATTTACGCCATCTGTGCCATTTGCTGATGGAACGAGGGTTTATTTTTCCCTTATATCGGCTATGGATTCGCTTATGAATAATATTCCTGCCCCATACTCTGGCTATTTCAATATTGACCTATCGCCACCTTTTGTGAGATACTTTTACCCCCCTGATTCATCGCTTACCCCCGACACCCTGCAGAACATAACAATCGCGCTGGACGACAACCTTTCCGGGGTTGATTCAACAAGTATTCTTGTGAGTGTGGACGGGATACTCTACGATATAACAAATCCCTTGATCGAGTACAGAGACGGTGTATTTACCTACTCCCCACGAATAGGTGCGAATGCCTTTAATCTCGTTGATACCGTTCGGGTCGTTCTGGTTCGCGTTTTAGACAAAGCGGGCTTATGCAGCGCGAACGGAGCTTATACACTTTTGTCTTTCACCTTCTTTGTGGACGCAAGACGCCCATTGATATTTCCGCCATCCAGGGTTATCTCTGCTTGCGAGCGTCAAAACACCTGGATATATCTTTGGTCGCCTCTCGGATTCAATCCAGGTTCAATTCTGCTCAGCGTGAACGGAACGATTTATACGACTGATAGCACTGAGATCCTGTTCGTTAACGACACCCTTTATTACAATCCAGTTTCAAATTGGAGTAATTGTGACACGGCAAATATTATCCTGGTTCACGCTTCCGATGGGATCAACAATATTGATTCTATGAGTTGGAATTTTACGACTGACTATCTTGCACCAAATATTGAGATAATAACCCCAATTCCTGAGGAAACTGTATCTACGCTAAATCCCACGATATCATTTGTTCTGGACGATAACTGCTCGGGAATTGATTGGTCCTCATTCAACCTCATTGTTATGGAGAACATTCTGACTATCGGAGACGAACGAATTAGTATTCGTGGGGATACTTTATCTATAAGGCTTCGTGATGCCGGCATATCCGTTTGCGGTGGTGACACGGTAACATTGCGCATTAAAGCGAACGACAGAACATCCCCACTTTATTGTGGCTCAAACTCCATTGATACGAGCTGGAGTTTTTATATAGAGCCCGGTGGACCTTCGGTAAGACTTATTAGCCCAAACCTTTCAAATGCCTATCTTTCCTGCGCCGAACCCGAGATACGCTTTATAGCAAGCGACCGAAATGGTATAAGAAGCGTAATTGTCGTTGTCAACGGCGTTCAGGTTTCACCGGAAAATGGTGTTATCAGGTTTTCCGGCGACACGGTTATTTATCGCCCACGAAGTCCTTTTGAGGATGGCGACTCCCTGTCGTTTGTTGTTTTTGCTGAGGACAGCCTTTTGAATGTGTCCGATACGCTTTACGCGCAGTTCCGCATAGATCTCACTGCTCCAGAACTTACCATCATAAACCCTGCCCATTCGGGCACAACGAGAGACAGTGTGCGAACAATACGAGCCATCGTTAAGGATGCTCTCTCGGGAATCGACACCTCAAGCATTATCGTTCAGTTGAACGGTGCTGGCGCTACATGGGGTCTTTCTGGGGATACTCTTATCATAATGGTTAGTCCACCAACAAACGCTTTCGATACCGTATTTTACGAAATCTCTGTTAGCGACAACGCTGGGGGTTGCCCACAAAACAGTTCGCGCATCTCTGGATTTTTCGTAAGAGATCTGCAAGCACCATCATTTAGTCTGATTTATCCACTTGATGGTGAATACGTTTCTTGCGCCTTTCTTCCAATAACTTATTCAATTTACGACCCATCCGGGATCAATCCTCTCTCGTTAGCACTTGATATTGAAGGAATTGAGCTGACGCTTGAATCGATTTATTTGCGCTTCAGGGAAGACACTCTCACATTCTACCCACCGTTCTCGTGGGGAGATAGAGACACTGTGCGTTTCAGGTTAATTAACTGTGAGGATGTTGTTGGAAATACAACTGGCGAAACTCTCTATCACTACTTCATCCCGGATTTAAACCCGCCAGTGTTAAGCGATATTACTCCATCCCCGGATGATACCATTTACAACTTGCCGTTAATAATATCAGCAAATATAGTTGACTCGCTCTCGGGCATTAATCCCGAACTTTTGAGTATACGAATAAATGGGGAAGTTGAACTATCAATACATTCGCCCGGGGTATATTTTGAGGATGGGCGCTTAGTGGTGAACCTAAACAACTCGGGGCTCTATTTTCACGGGGGCGACTCTATTCATATCTGCATTACTGCCGGGGATTCGCCGGACCGATGCTCCCCGAACATATCGGACACCTGCTATAAACTTTACATCTATCGCGAAAGCATTACTGCTTCAATTCTTGAACCACCCGAAGGAAGCTGGAGCGCGTGCCCACAACAAACAATAAGATTGCTAATCCATCACAGGATTCCTATAGACCCATCCTCAATAATGTTTGCGTTTATGGGCGAAACGCTTGGTATATCCGATCCCAGGCTCTCGCTTTCAGGTGATACTCTTATATTTATGCCCGCAAGTCCGTTTCAGAACGGAGAAATATACCGGTATTCGCTTGCAGGGATAAGCGACATCCTGGGGAACAATCTTGAGTTTCCGCTGACATCCTCTTTCGGGATTGATCTTGAACCACCACTCGCACTATTGCTTAACCCTATCTCGGGTTGCAGGACAAATCAGGTTAACCCAATAATTTCCTGGAGACTTCAGGATACCCTATCAGGAGCAGTTTTCGATTCACTATCGGTAAATGGCGAATGGTTCGGCACTTTTGACGGCGTCAGGGTTGAAGGCAATATGGTAGAGTTCAGCTACAATATCTCTATGCTTGTGGGGAGCATTGAGGTTTGCCTCTTCGCGCACGACAATGCGCTCCTTTGCGGACCAAATATCACGCTTGAATGCGACACATTCTTTGTGGATACATTTCCCCCAGATATACACCTTTTGGAACCGGAGCCCAATTCTGTTGTTAGCTGCGCGGAGCCATTCGCGAAATTTACTGTGCGCGATAGTGATGGTATTGATACGGCTGGACTTATTTTGAGCGTGAACTCAATAAGAAGTTCCGATTTTGTGTACTCGGTTTTTGGGGAGACCCTTTTGGTTTACATTCCGGGTTCATTTGCAACTGGTGAGACTATTCGGTGCACGCTTTTTGTCGCTGATACCCTGGGAAACCAAAGCTATAGAGAATTTTCTGAAATCATTGACCTTGCGCCACCGGAGATCATTGAATACTCCCCTCTTGGAGGAGTTTTTGATACACTTTCACTGGTGAAATTCATTGCTCGTGATACCCCGGCTGGCGTGGATTCGTCCTCACTCAGCGTTTCCATCAATGGGATTGAAATTCGGGCTGGCGAGCCAGGGATTTTGTGGAATGGCGAACAATTTATTTATGACCCATCAATTACGCAGGGTGAAGCCTTTACCGAACTTGAAAGCGTAAATGTCAGCGTGAGGCTCACGGACAGATCGCTTCTTTGCCCCAAAAATGAGACCTTCTTTTCCTGGACCTTCTGGGTGCTTGATGATGATACAATTCCGCCGATATTGCTTTCCCACACGCCCGCAAGGATCTACCCGGGATGGCAAACCGAAATTAGGCTCAAGGTGCTTGATAAATCCGGGGTCTACGAGGATACAATTGAAAACTATCCCCACATTGAGTGGCGGGTCCCGGGCGAGGATTCATCCCGCATTTTGCCCGCGAGAATAACCGATGTAATAGGCGATACCACATTTCTTGTAACTTCCGAACCCATAACAATTTACGAAAATGTGAGCGCGGTTGAATTTCGGCTTTTTGCGTACGACAACGATTTTGACCACAATAGGGCTTCGGATAGGATGCTCGGCGTTAGCCCGTGGCGGCAAATCCCCGTTTCCCCATATACACTTACGCCCGGCTCTATGAACATAGACCTTGGCGAGGTCTGCGTGGGGAACAGCGTCGTTCTTACTCTTTTGCTTCGCAATCCCGGTCCACTTACGATACAGATTGATTCCACAGCAGAAACCGGGACGAGCGAAATAACCACAGAAATAAGACCGCTTTTACCCGTCCTCCTTGCCCCGCTTGACTCTCTTACCATAAGGGTAAAATTTAGCCCAACCACAACAAACGGGTTCACAAAACAACTACTACTTTTCTCGCCACCACTTGTCAATCCAGTTGCAAGCATAAACTTTAACGGCAGCGCGCGCTTGTGCTTGCCCGAAAATTTTTCTGTGGCACCAAATCCTTTTTCGCCGAACAACGATGGGATAAACGACAAGGTCATTTTTGAATTCCCCTGGCAAGGAAGAACCGAGGTTATAATTTATAATATGTCCGGGAAAGAGATAACCCGTCTTTACGGGAACCTTGGAAGGGTTGAATGGGATGGGAAAAGTAAATCCGGGGAAGTCCAGAGAGCGGGGATTTATCCTTATGCTATAATCCTGAACGGCGAGGTTAAGGCAAAAGGGAGCGTGGTTATTGTTCGCTAAGAAAGTGATTGTGACACTTTTGCTTTTTTCCTGGTGCCTTTGGGGCGAGGAGCACGGAATTCGTTCGCTATCGCTTGGGGGAAGTTCTGTTGCGTCTCCGGGTTGTGATGGCGAATTCTTTGCGAATCCAGCAAGAATTGGCTTATTTTCGCGACTCGTGATCCACTTCGAATATGGCTGGATTTTCTCGGGCATAAACGATGACATAACCAGCAACTATCTCACTTTCAGCTCCAAAGTCGCTGACTATTTTGTATATGGCTTGAGTTACGATGGTGGCGGAAATAATATTTACAGGGAAAATAACTTTGGGCTCACTCTCGCAAGGAAATTTGAGCTCAGCAAAAAATTGAACCTCAATCTGGGCACAAACTTACGATATCTCACCGTTTCCTATGATCCCTCAAAAGGAACCTATATCCCGGGGCGCGATAATCCCAGCGATCCCATTTTCAGTTCGGGGAAACATAAAAGGGCTTTGAGCTATGATGCCGGAATTTTTTGCTCTTATAAGGATTTCGCGTTTTTTGGCGCAAGCGTTAGAAATCTCGGGAAACCCAGCCTTCATATTCAAAACATGCTCCCTTTAAAAGAAGAATTCAGATTGGGCTCTTCGTTAAGCTATAAAGGGTTTACATTTCAGATTGATTTGCTCAACTTTGCCGAAAACAGCAAACGGAAGAACGAATTGAGACTGGGCACCGAGAAGGAATCAATATATAAGAACTTTGACATAAGGATTGGCTACAATCGCAACTTTTTATCGTTTGGCACAAGCTGGCGAATTCCGGGGCTTTTCGGTGGTTTTTCCCTTAACTACACCTTCCTTTACCCCCTGACCGAGATACGCTCGCTAAATGTCTACGACCATTGGATAGGTTTTACAATCTTCGGGCGGGAAAAAGCGCCAACCCTTGTTGAGCTTAAGGCAACAAGCATAGAAAAGGATTGCATTTGTAGAGAAAATCTTTGCAAGGTCAGATGCGTTGTGGAAAATAACGGTGATAGTACTGCCTGGGGGTTCTCCTCTAATCTTCGTGTTCGCGCAGAGGGGGACAGCACCTACAGGCTTATATACCCATCGAACTATATAGAAAAACTCGAAGCCGGCGAGAAGAAAACTGTCTACTGGCTATTCAGTCCTGGAAAAAGCGGAAGACTTTCACTTTTGTTTTCGGTAGATGATAATGGAACAGGTTTCCCCGCGACCAGAGGGAAGATAGTCGAGAAAAACGAATCAAATAATGTGTGTTCTACTTTCGTGTATGTTGATAGCCCGCTTAATGTTGAGATAAAGCCCAGCATTGATTCGCTCGTTTATTCGCGGATAAGCGTGGTCCAGGAGGAAGAACCGCTTCTTCCCGTGATCTTTTTCAAAAGCGATTCTGCAACAATAAGCCCGTTTTACGAGCGTTTCTTCCAGGAATGGGCGACACGACTTGATGAAAATCGGGACATAAAGATACTCGTTTATGGATTTGCGGACTCTAATTCGGAACGGGGGGGTGAAGCCCTGGCGAGAAAACGGGCAGAGGCTGTGGAAGCAGCAATCGAACTATATAATCCAGAGTTTCAAAAAAGGGTTGAGCTTGTGGATAATCGGGATGTTTTTGCCCCACGGATAAGCCCTCGAGATTTCGCTCAAGCCCGAAACGAAATCTCCGAGGAAAACCGTCGCGTGGAACTTAAAATTGCCTTACCTTTTGCCGATTCGCTCTCCATTGATTCAATAATCCAGAATATCAGCCTTGAGGAAAAAATCGTGAAACTCATTAGAGACAATCCATTTGTTTACTTGTTTATAAAAGCCTTTGCCGAGAGCGAAATCGAGGCACTTCGTGGTGCGGATTCGTTGAGGAAAATCATTCTCGACACATACCCGGAAATCGCTGGCAAAGTAAGGATAATCGCTGGGGGACCCGGGAAAAAGCGGTTCCTTATCTATCCCGATGGTCAGGCACTCCTGTATCACCCCGTAAAAGGGCTTCCTTATGTGCGAAGCGTCCATCCCATTCCAGAGTCAGCCGCGTCATTCACGCTCTTCATCTCCGACCCATCCTGTGTCGTTTCGTATCACGCCAAAATTACAGATAAAAAGGGCATAACTTACAAAGAATTTCCAGAAGAACCCGCCCCTGTTCCATCAACAATAAGTTGGGATTTCAAGGACAACTGGGGCACTTTTGTGCCTTCCGGGACGCAATACAAACTTAAACTCGCTTTATCATTCGGTGGGCAGTATGTGAACTACGAAAGCAAGCCAATCAACATCAGGTCACTTGAGGATATTATTGTTGAGCGAACGATGGTGCTCGTTGAATTTGTCTTCGATGAGGTTATCCCACAATCTGAATATCTTGAAAGCAGAATGGAAGAACTCGCGGAGATCATAATTTCTAAGTCCTCGAGCGGTGGAAAGTTCGTCGTTGGCGGGCATACCGATTCGCTCGGGAGTGAGTCAAGAAATACAATACTTGCAAACGATAGGGCAAAAAGGGAATTAGATCTGCTCTATGCGTATCTCGTTGTGCGGCTTGATTTGAAGGATACAAAAGAGCTCGCAAAATGGCTTTCCGATCACAACATCGAGATAATCGCAAAGGGATATGGTCCGTTAAAGCCGATGGTTGTTTATACCTCAAAAGCAGGGGTTCGCGAGAAGATTAACATCGGCGACAACTCCACACCTTACGGTCGCTCAATAAACCGCCGTGTCGTTGTTGAATGGCAATAAACCTATTTTGCGAGATAATAAATACCAAGCGCAATAAGGATCACAGCCCAACCCTTTTTAACTATTTCACCGGGCGCAAACGGAACAATACCAAGGGTTGAAATTAAAAAAAGGATGCCCAGCAAAAATGCTAAAACTCCCCACCCAAATGCGCTTTTCCTTTTGCTCCTGGCAAAAATCCACACCCAAACAATCCCGACAAAAACAAGCATAAGAGGCCAAAGAGAAGAAAAACTGTAAGTTGAAAGCCCCGCTCTATAAAGCATCCTCACTGTTGATGAAACAAGAAGGCTAACCCCTGCACCCGATTCAATAAGCTGATTTGCCCGAATCCCATGAAAAGCAAGAAATACTCCAATAATAAAAAGTAACGCCTGCCCTAACAAAAAGCGGCTCCACTCAATTATTCCGAGATTCCCGAGCAGGATGACAAAACCGAGGACAACAAAAACACTGCCCCAGAAAATTCTCCAACCTCTCATTTTACCTGTCTCCCTATTGGCATAATATAAAGTGGCATCTCTTTTATGCCCAAAACATTTTTCACCTGCTCGTCTTTGAACGCGCCGATAGCCACGGTTCCAAGTCCAAGAGCCTCGCACTGAAGGTAAATATTCTGGCCAATGTGTCCAACCTCCATATCAATATACCTCGTGCCACGCTCTCCGTAGACTGAGGTTGTCCTTTTACTTTCCGCAGCAATGATTACAGACACGGGGGCTTCGGTTATCATACTCTGACCTAAAGAGGCACGTCTTAAGGGTTCGCGGATATCGCCCGGTTTTACCAGTTCAATTGAATGCTTCTCGGGTATGTAATGGTAAAGTCCTTTTTCAAGATTTTCTACCTCGCCCGCGACAAGATAAATCTCCATAGGATATGTAGCACCAGCGGATGGGGAGGCACGGAGTCCTCTTATTGTGTCGGTAATCCCGTAAGCAGCAAACAATACTTGCCCGAGCTCCTCAAGCGAAAGCGGAAGTTCGGCATAAGAACGACGAGAGCGTCTTTTATAAATTGCCTCCTCAACGCTCATTGTACCTTTTAGTTTTGGCGCAGGAAGCTTTATCATCTTCGTCCCCCCTTTTGACTGACCATCCTCACAACCAACGAAAAGCGATATCCACATTATCAGAAAAAACTCATATATCCTGCGCGAGCAACGGTGTTTCATAGGTCAAAATATAATTCGAATTCCTTAGGGTGTGGAAAAGATTCAACCCTTTGTAGTTCCATTTTTTTGATCCTTATCCAGCTTTCAATGAGTTCGTCCGAAAATACATCGCCTACCTTGAGAAAATCATTATCGCTTTCAAGAGCCCTTATTGCTTCGTGAAGATTTACCGGGAGGGAAGGCAAACCGGTCGCGTCCTCGACATTTTCCTCAAGCGGTCCATAGCCAAACTGAATTGGGTCAATCTCTTTAGCGATGCCATCAAGCCCAGCCATAAGAATGCTTGCAAGCGCAAAATAAATATTTGCGGTAGAATCGGGCACGCGCAGCTCAAACCGCTTGAATTCTGGAGTATCATCATAGGAGGGAATCCGAATTGTTGCCGTTCGGTTCGCAACCCCAAAGCAGGCTTTCGTTGGCGCCTCAAATCCCGGTGAAAGACGCTTATATGAATTGGTTGATGGGTTTGTAAAAGCCATCAGGGCTGGAAGATGAACAAGTATGCCCCCCATAAAATTAAGTGCTGTTTTACTTAGATGAAGTTTGTTTGTGGCATCATAAAAGAGATTGGTTTTTCCACGGGCGAGAAACTGATGGAAATGGAGCCCTGACCCAGGCTGATTGAAAATTGGCTTTGGCATAAAGGTGGCGAATTTCCCCATTTTGGCTGAAACCATTTTTATCACATATTTTGCCACCATAATAGCGTGAGCGGACTTGCTTGCGGGCATAAAGGCAAGTTCCAGCTCGTTTTGACCGTATACCCCGCCCTCGTGGTGATGGTATTTAACGGGGATATCCATCTCTGATAGAATCTCCGTTACCCTGTTCCGCAATTCAAAATATGCATCCTGTGGCGGACATAACTCATAACCGCCCTTCACAGGATAAAGTTCATTACTGCTTGATAGCTCAAAACCACAATTCAGGGGTTCCACAACAAATCTGACTCTATCAAATATATAAAATTCAAGTTCGGACAGAACAACGAAATCTGTTGCTATGCCACTTTCGCGCATATAGTCTTCAGCACGAAGAAGAACAGAAACCGGATCCTTCTTATAGCCCTCGCTACCAAGAACTATCCGAGAAATAAAACAAAGGGTTTTTTGTTCATGGAAATTGTCAAGGAAAGCGTATTGAATTTCTGGACGAACACAAAGATCACCCTTTTCAACGGATTCAAACCCCGATGTGCTGGAACTATCAAATGCAACCCCACTCCGAAATACCCACTCGGGGAAAGGCTTTGCTGGAATAGAAATGTGCCTCCACCTGCCAGCAAAATCGGCGTAGCGAATATCAATAAAATGAATACCCTGATTTTCAACATAGCGCTTTATCTCTTCATAATTTAAAAATGTAAGTCCCATATTTCTCCTTCCAACTCAAGCGACAATATAAGAGCTTTTAACCTGATACTGCAGAGAGTATGCGTTGGAGATATTTCTTAAAAGCCAGGTTTTACGAGACCTTGAAGAATTCCTTGAGGATCGCTACTACCTCGCCACCGACGCGAGCCTGAGCCTCAAAGGTAGAAGCGCCGAGATGTGGGGTTACAGAGACCCTTGGATGATTGACAAGGGCTGTATTATCGGTCGGTTCCTTCTCAAAGACATCTATCCCTGCGCCCCAGAGTTTGCCGGAATTTAAAGCCTCAAGTAATGCGGATTCGTCAACCACGCCCCCACGCGAACAATTTATCAAAATTGCGCCCTTCTTCATCTTCTCAAATTCTGCCTTGCCAATAAGATAGCCTGTGCTCTGTTTCGGAACATGGAGGCTTATAATATCGGATGTTGCGAGAAGTTCATCAAGGGTGGGAAGCATTTTGACACCCGCAATCCCCGGATCCTTCACCACCGTGTCATATGCTACGACATTCATCCCGAGCGCTATCGCCCTTTTTGCGAGTTCCTTGCCAATACGCCCAATGCCAATTATCCCGAGCGTTTTACCAGAAACCTCGATGCCCTCGTAGTCCTTTTTAAGCCACAGTCCCTGACGCATTGTAACATTTGCTGCGTGAATGAACCTGCAACAAGCAAATATATGAGCAAGCGCTAATTCTGCCACTGATGCCGAACTCGCACCAGGCGTATTTTTCACCTCAATCCCCTTCTTCTTCGCATACTCAACATCAATGTTGTCAACCCCAACCCCACCACGAATAATAAGTTTGAGGGCATCCGCCTTATCAATGTGATTCGCCCTAATTTTTGTTGCACTGCGCACAACCACAGCATCATAACCGGGAATGGTCGCCTCAAGTTCCTCGGGGGTCATACCGATTTTGACGGTCACCTCAAACTCAGACCTTTTCATCCCCTCAATAGCCTGCTCGTCAATCTTGTCACAGATAAGAACCTTGTATGCCATTTTAAGCCTCCTTTTTTATGGTGTTTTTTTCTACATCATCCCTTTTAATTTAAGTGCATCAGCATAACAATTGCTGTTATTAAAGAAAACATAAATTTCCTTGTAGTCAAGCGAGGAAATGAGATCGTAAACCCTGCGTATTTCAGCATCGGAAAAGGCATAATTGTACATAGGACGCCCAAAACCATGGAGTCTGAAATATGCTGTGGATTCAGCATAAAACCAATCCTGGCGAAGCGGGTCTATGCACTGCTCAAGTTTCAAATCCTTAAAGAGCGGGAAAACAATCTCTTTCTTCCACTTCTCCGCCCATCTGACCTCCAATACCAGGATGAAATCCTCGCGATTTATCCGTGTGAAAAATGACTCAAGTTTTTGTATATTCTCTTTAGAGGGGACAAAGTATTCTGAGGTCTGGAAGAGGATGATCTTTGCCTGGAGCTTGCGAGCAACATCCTTTATGGACTCAAATGCCCAATCGGCATGAGGTGAGAATTTGTGCGTGTGCGTAATAAGTTTGGGTGCCTTTACCGTAAATTCAAAATCCTTCCGCCGTTCATTCACCTGTTTCCGCCAGAAATCCGGGGTTGTTTTCCTTGGCAGCCGGTAGAATGTGGAGTTAACCTCAACGGTGTCAAACAGACGGGCGTAGGATTGAAGCAATTTCTCGCGCGGCAGATCGGACAAAAATTGCCCCGGCGAAAGGTAATTCCAGCCACAAGTCCCTATCCTGACCATAACAATTCCCCGTGCTTATAAGAAAAGGGGTTAAACAGGTTTTAACAATACTTTTTTGCGCAAGAATTGCTCATTTACAAAATCTGATTTATCCTTTATATTTTTTGCCTAAAATATAATCCGAAGGGAGGCAAGATGCAGAAAATCGTTGAATGCGTTCCGAATTTTAGCGAGGGACGAGATAATGCTATTATCGAAGCCATAGTGGAACCGATAAGGAATACAAAGGGGGTAAAGCTTCTGGGCGTTGACCCGGATAAGGACTATAACCGTGTTGTTGTGACATTTGCGGGCGAGCCCGAATCTGTGCTTGAGGCGGCATTCCGAGCAGCGAAAAGGGCGATTGAACTAATCGATATGACAAAGCATAAGGGCGAACACCCGAGAATTGGCGCGGTTGATGTTGTTCCGTTTGTGCCCATTAAAGGCGTGACGATGGCTGAATGCGTTGAACTTTCAAACAGATTTGCAAAAAGGGCAGCCGAGGCATTTGGGTTACCAGTGTATCTTTATGAAGAATCGGCAAGAAACGAGAAACGCAAACCCCTTTCTAATATACGCCAGGGTGAATACGAAGGGCTGCTCGAAAAACTCAAAGACCCCGACTGGCAACCGGACTATGGACCGGCAGTATTCGTGCCTCGTTCAGGCGCAATAGTCACCGGTGCAAGGTTCTTCCTCATCGCTTACAATGTCAATCTCAGAACTACCGACAAGGAAATAGCAAATGAGATAGCGAAAAAGATTCGCGAAAGCGGATACAAAACCACGAACGAAAAAGGCGAAACAGTTCGTGTCCCGGGAAGGCTTAAATCCGTTAAGGCAATCGGTGTTTACCTTGACAACTACAAAATAACCCAGGTCTCTATGAACCTCACAAATTACACCGTAACGCCACCGCACATCGCCTACGAGGAGGTGAAAAAAGAGGCTAAATTGCTTGGGGTTGAGGTTTCCGGAAGCGAAATAATCGGGCTTGTGCCAGAAGAGGCTCTGCTTATGGCTGGACGCTTCTACTCAAAGCAGAAAGACCTCCCACCAGCCGAACTCATCCAGTCAGCCATAGATGGATTAGGGCTATCCGACCTTTACCCATTTGAACCGGACAAAAAAATCATAGAATATATGCTTTAAGGGAAATCGTGGGCGAACGAAAAAAGTTATGAATTTTAGCATAAAGATAGCAACAAAATAGCAATCCCTTCGTTTTTTACCAACAACAAAAACCCTTGATGAACTTATAACGAAAGGTAGAGTGATGATATGCGACTTGTAGAGTTAAAACTAAGCGAATTACTTAAAGAAGTGGCGGCTGATTCCCCTGCTCCAGGTGGGGGAAGCGTATCAGCAATTATTGGGGCTTTTTCCGCATCACTCGGAGAGATGGTTTGCAGGCTGACTGTGGGAAAAAAGAAATACGAGCAGGTGTGGGCTGAAATGGAAAATATTGCAAACGAACTTGCACGCCTGCGAAGCGAACTTGAAGTGATGATAGATGCTGACACCGAAGCCTTCAACGACCTTATGACCGCGTACAAATTGCCCAAAGAAACAGAAGAGGAAAAATCAATAAGGAAGGACGCAATTGCCCACGCAACGGTCAAGGCTACGCAAATCCCGCTCAGAACTATGGAACTCTCGCTTTTGGTTTTGAGATTGCTCCCGTCGGTTGCAGAAAAGGGTAACCAGTCAAGCATCTCGGATGCTGGGGTTTCTGCTTTAGCATCCCTTAATGCGGTCAAAGGCGCATTTCTGAATGTCCTTATAAACCTGCCGGGTATTGAAAACCCTTCTCTGGCAGAGGAAATAAGGACAAAATCGGAAGCCATCCTCAGGGAAAGCGAAAGCCTCTGCAATCAGGTTATGGATTATGTTAATTCAAAGTTGAAACCATAATATGCCTTTTATAGACCTTCACATTCATTCAAGTTTTTCGGACGGGACAGAAAAACCGGCTGCTATAGTAACAACATTAAAAGAACTGGGTTTTTCCGCGCTATCCATAACCGACCACGACACAGTGGATGGGCAAGCAGAGGCAAATAAGATCGCATCTAAATTAGGCATTGAATATGTGCCCGGAGTAGAGTTCTCATCCTCATACGAGGGGATTCGGATACATATACTTGGATATTTCATTGATTATGAAAACCAAAACCTCATAAACACAACGCAAAGACTAATAGAAGAGCGAAACAAACGGGCACTAAAGATACTTGAGAAACTCAAATCCCTGGGCATATATTTAGAATTAGAGGATGTTCTTGTCAAGGTAACAAACTACAACATTGGGAGGCTCCACATTGCGAAGGCTATGGTTGATCGCGGATGGGTAAAAGGCGTTCGCGCCGCATTTGACCTCTACCTCGGCTATGGCAAACCGGCTTATGTTCCAAAGTGGACACCAACACCATCGGAAATAATTGAACTCTACCATTCTTCTGGAGGGCTTGCAGTCCTCGCGCATCCCGGGGTTATCGGGGATGATAGACTGATCCCGCGCCTTGTTGAATGGGGGCTTGATGGCATTGAGGCTTTCTATCCCGAGCACACACCAGAACAGGTTGAACGATATAATATTTTTTGCCAGAAGCACGGGCTTGTCGCTACTGGCGGGTCTGATTCGCACGGCAAGGTAGAGGGAAAACCGATGCTCGGGGTTTATCGCTACCCTTACGAAATCCTCGAGGAAATGAAGCAACGCTTGAGTTTGCTCAAGAGGTGTTGAGTTGAACCGTGCGCTCATTATCCTGTTTCTTATTAAGGCTCTTAGCGCTGGTGGCTTCCTGTCAAATCCATTTATCGGTCCAAAAGGTGACCTGCCGGTAAAATGTGGAACGCCATACAGGCTTATGCATAAAACAATATCGCAAACTCGCCCTATTATGAACCACTATTTCGACACAAGGCATTTCCGAATATGGTATTCACTTGCCGAACCAAATAAGCCCGACACAACCGACATAAATCCCCACGATGGTGTGCCAGACTATGTCAACCGGGTTGCGGAGGTAATGGAGTTCTGTTATGCGATGGAAGTCAATACATTCGGTTATGCTCCGCCAATCCCGGATAGCACCGCCGACAGCCCACGAAGAAATGTTGGTGGGGACAACAGAATTGATGTTTATATTCAGGAACTATGGGGGAACTACTTTGGCGAAACCCTTGAGGATGAACCCCTTCAAACCGCGCCCTCCAAGGCTCCAGGATTTATAATCATTGATAACGACTATATCGGCTATGGATACGATGAAAACCCACTACAAGCGCTTCAGGTCACTTGCGCTCATGAATTATTCCACCTCATCCAGTTCGGTTACGATTATCTCGAGGATATATGGTGGATGGAGGCAACGGCGGTCTTTATGGAGGAGCAAGTCTATCCGCTTGTAAACGATTATATCAACTACCTCGGGGATTTTCTTATGCACCCGGAGTTATCGTTAACATACGCAAGTGGGATGGACAATCATATGTATGGAGCGTGCCTGTTTCCGATGTTCCTTGCAAAGATGTACGGATGGCGAATTGTAAGGGAGATATGGGAACTGTGCGGAGAACCCGGAATCTCAAGCATCCCGGCAATCTCCCAATCTCTTGAACGACACAATACTACCCTTCGCGAGGCATTCGGAACATTTGCCCTTTGGAACCTTTTCACCGCCGATAGGGCTGATACTGCAAACTTCTACCGTGAGGGGCATCTATATCCATCGGTTGCAATCAAAGATACGCTTGATCTTCTGCATGTTCCAGCGGACACAGTGTCGGACAGTTTGCACAGTAGTCTATCCTGCGTATATGTTGGGCTCCCTCGCTCGAAAACACCCGTCGGGCTCGAACAAATCCGGTTTGGCTTTAACGCAAACTCTGGAGATTGGCTATTCGGGGCTGCCGGCTTTCCACCAGCGAATTCCGATTGGAAAGATACCTTAATCCGCTCATCCCGGGGGTTATTCCCGTGGTCATTCAGGTACAATTTGCTCATATTCTGCGCGCCGTTAGTAAGTGAGGGTGGGCAGTTCAGCCTCGTGGTAGAAAGATCCGCGCAAATCCTTCAAATTGCGGACTCGGTTTTTTCGCCATACCCCAATCCAGTTGTGCACGGCTCAGAAGCGGTTTATTTCCCGCTCTTCCTCTCCCAGGGAGGGGATGTTGTGTTATCAATTTATTCTCCCTCAGGCGAACTAATTTTTGAAAGCGCTTTTTACAATAAGCCGCCAGGACCCCTTGTCAGCAAAGAAAACGCTATAAGGTGGGAACTTAACAATCCCCACAACAAAACAGTTGCAAACGGAATATATATTTACAAAATTAGGACGCCACAAAAAACGGTTCACGGGAAAATTGGTGTTCTGCGATGATCAATAAGAAATTGCCAATTTTCAATCTCTTGTGTTTATTCTGCCTTCTTGGCGGTATTTTTGCTCCCTCGAACTTGTTCGCAAGCATTATGGTTAGTGTGCCTTACACACCACAAAACCTTGATAAACTTATGCTCAAACACCTTGATATCGCATATCTGCACCCCAAAGGCGATATAAAGATAATCATTCATAGTGAGGAGGAACTGAAGAGGCTTAAAAAGATTGGCATAAAATTTACGCTTGAGCATGAGAATATTGAGGAGTTCTACCGTTCGCGCCTGAACCGGAACCTTCCAATGGGTGGTTACCATACATATCGTGAAATTCTCGCATTTCTTGATTCTATGTATGCCCGGTATCCTGAAATAGTGGCGCCGAAAGAATCTATCGGAGCAACTATAGAGGGACGCGGGATTTACGCGATTAAGATCTCGGACAATCCCTTAGAAGATGAGGATGAGCCAGAGGTTCTTTTTGATGCGCTTATTCACGCGCGCGAACCCGAGGGTATGGAGGTGCTCCTCTATTTTATCCGCTATTTGTGCCAACAATACCAGCACGATTCAATAGCGACTTACATTGTGAACAACCGCGAGCTTTATTTTGTGCCAGTTGTCAATCCTGATGGTTATGTTTACAACGAATTAACCAGTCCGGGAGGTGGCGGTGTGTGGCGAAAGAACCGGCGTCGGAATCCTGATGGTAGTTTCGGTGTGGACCTGAATAGGAACTTTGGCTTTATGTGGGGGATTGATAATTATGGTTCCTCGCCGACACCCAGCGATGAAACATATCGTGGAAGCTCGCCATTCTCTGAGCCCGAAACGCAAGCCTACCGCGATTTCGTTGCACGCCACAATTTCAGGCTTGGCATAAACTACCACGCATACGGTGGATGGTACCTTTATCCCTGGGGCTACACTCAGATCAAGCCACCTTTAAACGATATATATCAAATTTATTCGTGGAGACTTTCGCGATTCGCTAATTACATCGCTATGCAGGGTTCTATGCTTTATCTAACAAACGGCAGCACGATTGATTGGTTATTCGGTGACACGCTTTCGCATAAGAGAATAATTGCATTCACACCTGAGGTTGGTGGACCGGATGATGGTTTTTGGCCTCCTGTTGAAAGAATCGTGCAAATCGCGGAGCGTGTTATGCCTGCTAATATCTACTTCAGTCTTCTCGCGGGCGCCTATCCTATGGCTAATTTTGCCTCCGCCTTTGATTCAACAGGGAACCCTATTGACCCCGGCGAATCGGGAACAGTAAATGTTTCTTTCAGGAATATCGGGCTTGATACCGCGCGAGGCGTATCCGCATATATTGTGAGCCTTGATTCTGCTGTCGAAATTTTACCTGAACCGGTATATATTGGTACACTCCCCCCATTTGAAAGCACCCGGAATTATCCTTTCCGCGTCTTTGTTCATCCAACAAAGATTCCGGGTTCGCGCTGTTATATTGAGATCCGCACAACCCAGAGCGACGGTTTTTATACTTCTGATACAACCTTTTTCTATGTTGGGACGCCGCGAATTATATATCAGAACAAATTTGATGGCATCATTGACTCGTTCAGGGTAAGTTCGGGACCTGACTGGGAACGAGGAACCCCCTCGCGAGGTGTGGGTCCGGATTCGGCATATTCTCCGCCAAAATGCTGGGGAACCATACTTGACGGAAACTATAACCCTTTGTCCCGCTCAATCCTCATTTCCCCACCGATCCATCTTGAGGAAACCCGTCTGCCAATCCTCACTTTCAAACACTGGTATATCTTCGAATCTTACGAGGACAGCCTTTACGATGGTGGGTTTGTGCGCGTCAGAAGGGGCAGCGAAACTATCCCACTGGAACCAGTGGATGGCTATCGCGGAACCCTGTACGGTTCAAACCCTTTCAGGGGCGTCCGGGCATATGGTGGGCTATCAGCAGGATGGGAAACAGCATATTTTGACCTCTCCCCATTTGCAGGACAGACTATCCAGATAGAGTTTGTTGTGGGCACAGATTTCTATACCGAATACCCGGGCTGGTATATAGACGATTTCACTATACTGGACTACACGCCGACAAGTTCTGTCGCGATAGGCTTAAGGAATATTCTGGCAGATAAAATCCCCTTAAGAATTTATCCTAATCCCTGTAATGAAAGTTTTCACATTGGGCTTCAAAGGGCAGAGGGATATGTGAAAATTAGCATTACCGATATTCTTGGAAAAAGTAAGCTTCTCTATTCAGGGATGGCGAAAAAGGGGATAGAAATAAATGCAAGCGGGCTTCCCTCAGGGATTTATTTCATTTGTGTGGAAAGCGACAAAGCCATAAGCACAGGAAAAGTCGTCATTATAAAATAAACTTCCATTGCAAATATAAACCGACCGGCTTATATTTAGTTATGATCCTGAATCGCGCATTGAAACAAAAATGAAGTAATAAACATAATCAAAAAGGAGGAAAGATGAAAAGAAAAGCGCTTTTTATGCTTCTTATACTCTGCGCATCTAAAATTTCTTATGGACAATATATGGTCTGGCGGGAAAGCACATTTGAGGATTTTTCGGTGGGATTGCGCTCAAATATTGAGATAATCACACCCGATCCGGATGGCACCGACAACGGCGCGCTTCAGCTTGTGGCAACTGACACCATTAGAATTCTTCAAATCTACCCTGACCTCTTTGATACCCTTCTTGTAGCCCAGGCTCTTCAAACATATGCGCCAGCGGGGGTTCCGCCATTAAACTTGCGCACCTTCGTAGTGCCCTTGTCCATTTTTAACACGATAAGCTCAGAATCGAGCTTTGTTACAGCGCGTGATCCACTCACGCTTGAGACAATTCGTGTTCCGCTTTACTATTTTGATGTTCTCTTTTTCGGGATAGCGGATAGCTACGGGAGCAGTTCTGGGTCAACAGATTTGTCGGCATCAGCAGCAAACGCAGTAAGAGGGTTTGCAAGGATGGGCAAAGGGGTTATATTCTCGCACGACACAATCTGGGCGATCGCCTCGGCAAGCCATCCTAATTTCAATTCCCTTTCCGATATTAGCGGACTTTCTGCATCCCCCCGCGCATGGACTGTGTTCAACTATGTCAAACGGGTATCAACGCACATAAGCGATCCCGTGCTCAATGTCCCCTTTATCCTTCCCGATCACTTCGATGTTACGAGCTGCCACGAAACCGGGCAATATGTTGTTGATGGCGAAACATGGTATGTGGGAACAGACGCAAGCGGAAGCGCAAACTACGGAATATACTGGCATACATATCACAACCCGACCTACGACTCGTACGGCGCATATTTTAGTTATGGGCATGTGAGTCTACCCCCGCACGAATGGGAAGCAAAGGCTATGATAAACTCAATATATTACTCATATCATGGTGGGCGAGGGATTGGGGTATTCACCTCGCGGGTATTCGATGCTGGCGAGCCAACCGCACTTGTGAGGATTGGCTGGAGCGCGGATATTCCGCCAGGAAGCACAATGACAGTTGAGATAAGAAGTGCTTATGCACCAGGTATGTGGACAGAATGGATGCCTGTTTCGGCTGGCGAACTTACACCCCCGCAGTCCGGCAGATTATTCCAATATCGCGTGCAGATGACAAAAAATCCTGCAAGCGGCGGAAGACCCACATTGCACTGGATTAAGTTAGAATTCCTCAGTCCATCTGTGACAGCGGAAATAATAAGCCCGGTTGAAGGCGCGATCTCAAGCTGTCCCTCACAGGGCTTCGAGATTGTGATTCACACGCCACGATACTCAGATACTGGCGAACCCCTCTGCCCCATAGATTCTAACTCCATCGTGGTGAATGTTAACGGCTCTACATATCGGATTACAGACCCACAAATCCATATGCTGAACGACTCAATACTGACATTTACCCCGTCCTCAAATTGGCGAACAGGCGACACAATTAGTTTTTGTCTGGATTCACTTTCAAATACCTGCGGAGGCGCTCTTGAAGAACCGCTCTGCTCCTATTTTGTGAGCGATATTACACCGCCCGCGATATCAAACGAGACACCAGAAAACGAAACCTGGGTTGCGGATTTCTCGCCGGAAATATCAGTTGACATTCAGGATGCGCCTGCGGGCATTGATACAAGTTCTATTGAACTCATAATAAACGATTCCCTCAGGTTCACACCGGGAAGTCCTGGGGTGCATTTTGATGGCACAACCTTTATGCTTTCGACCGAAGAAGCAGGAATAACATTTGCGGAAGGCGAGCGGGTCAATGTGCGATTGGGACCAATAAGGGATAACGCTGGAATATGCGGTCCAAATAGTTCGCCCGAATATAGTTGGAGTTTTGCGGTGCAAGTTGTGGATGTTTGGTTTCGCGATACTATCGCAGCGGTGGGCGATACACTACTTATTCCCGTTTACTCGGACGAGCTTGGAGGGCTTGATGTGCGGAGCATTTCGGTAAAAATCCCGCTTGACCCATCGTATTTGACATATGTAAGTGTTGTGAAAACCGGCACCGCACTTGATGGCTGGGGGACAACGACGATAAGCTATATTAACGATACGCTTACAGTAAAAGGCACGGGAACAAGCGCGATACGCTCAAATCCGGTGCTTTTCTTCATAAGGGCATTAGTTGCTCTGACAGCAGTCCCCGGTGGTTATACAAATTTGAACTTTTCTGAGGTAACGATGAACGATGGTGCACTTGGAACGCATTATAGAGGGGCATTGCTCGTGATAAGGCAACGCCCGATTAGCTGGATGGTGGATTTGATCTTGTCACAAAGAGGGGCGATAAATCAAACGAGGCTCACATTCGGCGGAGCGGAAACCGGAAGCGATATGTTTGACCCGGGGCTTGACAGAATATATCTCCCGCCAACGCCGGGCACACCCACAGGATATTTCCTGCTAAACGATCCACGATATCCTTATATAAGAGCGCTACAGCGTGACATTCGTTCAAAAGATGCGGATAGCCTCACCTGGATTGTAAAGACGGTTGGCGAAACTGGAATGCTTGAATGGGACAAAAGTTCGCTTCCGCAGGGCAGGTTTGTTATCGGCTCGGTTTACGATATGAAAGCAGTGGACAGATACGAATTCGGGCGAAACGAGGAAGTAACGATAAGCTATTCGCTCAATGAATCCGAGCCAGCCACAATCACGCTTAAGCGCGGCTGGAATCTCATTTCTTTTCAGGCTCTGCCCGTCATTGACCTTACAGAGGTTCTCGGAAGCTCAAATATATTCTGGTACAATCCTGCTTTGCGTTCTTACGAAAGGGCTACAATTGCTGAGCCAGGTAAGGGATACTGGGTACTTGCAACCTCTGACACTGTGATAAGGTACGCGGGGGTTCCTGTTCGTGGGTATACGATCCAAGTATTCCGAGGGTGGAATCTTATCGGCGGGATTGCAAGCGAAAGACCTGTTGATTTCCGTTCACCGGTGACAACCCCACCGGGAATAATTCTCCCGCCAGCATACCGCTTTAATCCCACAACCCATTCATATGAGGCGTCATCTGAACTTACAAGCGGCACTGGCTACTGGATACTCTCAACGGAATCGGGGACACTCACCGTTACGGGCACCCGGTAAAATTCGCTGAATATACGCACCAAATTCGCAAAAACTTTCCCCTTTCCCGGTCAGTAATACTTTGCTGGCTTGTACTTTACAAGTTTTTCCCTGATTATCGTTACTCTTCGAAGATATCCCTTACTTTGACATCCCGGATACCATTTTAAAGGACGGGGGATTACGGCTGCAAGTTGCACGGATTCCTCAAAGGTCAGTTCTGCGGCTGAATGATTAAAATACTTTCTGGATGCGGACTCCACGCCAAAAATCATATCACCCAATTCTATATAATTCAGGTAGAGTTCCAGGATCCTCCTTTTGCTCAAAACCCGCTCAAGTTTGATAGCCCACACAAGTTCAGCAAGTTTCCTAAATGGGTTTTTTGATGGCGAAAGATACAGGTTTTTAACGAGTTGTTGGGTAATTGTTGACCCCCCACGAACAAATCGTCTCTTCTCAATGTTTTTCTTTATCGATTCCTTTATCTCGTAAATATCATACCCCTTATGATAAAAAAAGTTGAAATCCTCGCTTATAAGGACAGCATCAATAAGATTCTGCGATATCGCACCAATAGGCACAAATATGCACTGCGGATGAGCATTTCTCCCTTTCTTTCTGGCTTGCTCAATCCTCAATTTCATAAGTGCGGTGAATTTAGGGTTCTCTTTTGCGAGGGACGAAAAATCGGGCGGAAAAAACCAGAGGTACCCTATATAGACGCAGAACAAAACAATACACAAAATAAGAATTTGGATAATCCATTTAAATAATCCCTTTATAATTCGCATATATCTAAACTACTTTGGGAGAGTCGAATCCGAGAATTTGAGGCTCGCAATAAATTCCTTCTCGTTTTTTGCGCGAAGAAGTTTTTGCCGAACATCTTCCTTTTTTAGCAGCCGGGTAAGCATAGAGAGAATCTGGATGCCAACTTTCGGGTTGTCCTGTGGGATAATAAAAAGAAAAAATAAGCGAACCGGATAACCATCAATAGAATCGTATTCAATCTCGTATTTAGAACGTGCCGCAAGAATAATCGGCTTTTCAACGAGGTGACTACGGATATGCGGAAATGCAATGCCAAAACCCAAGCCTGTTGATGAAAGCGATTCTCGTTCCAGTAGATTTTGCAACAGCAATTCGGGATCCTTTAGTTTTTCAATCCTCGCAAGCCTGTATACCAGTTCCCGTAAAGCCTCTTCCTTGGTTTTTGCCTGAATATCAACTATTATATGATTTTTCAAAAGTTTTTCGAGATCTACCAAATTCACCCCTTTTAAATCATATAAAAAATTAAAAATTACCAGGCAAAAGTCAAGAGAGTGTTTTATATAGAGACTGAGGTTGGGATAATTATTTCCTATTGACCGAGTAATATTTTATTCGTATTTTAATACGATGGGGCATTTTATCCTTGTTATAAATCCAGGCGGTAGTTCAACAAAACTTGCGCTATTTGAAGACGAGCGTGTCATTTTTTCTGAGAATCTCCGTCACCACGGAGAGGAACTCAAAAAATTTTCAACAAGCGTTGAGCAACTTGATTTCAGGGAAAAATTTATAAGGGATTTTCTGCGGGAAAAGGCGGTAAGGATTGAGACATTATCGGCAGTTGTTGGAAGAGGCGGTCCATTTAAGCCGCTTGAAAGCGGAACATATATTGTAAACGAGGCAATGTTGAGTGACATCCTCGAGGGCAGAACCCAGGCCGATCACCCATCAAATCTCGGAGCGCTTCTTGCCGATAGACTGGCGCGTAATGTGGGTATTCCCGCTTATATTGTGGACCCGGTTTCGGTTGACGAATTTGAGCCTATAGCACGGGTCTCAGGCTTACCAGAACTCCCCCGGGTAAGCCTCTCGCACGCTTTGAACATCAAGATGATTGGCAAACGCTTCGCAAAAGAGCATGGCAAAGATTATAACAAATTGAACCTTATTATCGTCCATCTCGGCTCGGGGATATCGGTTACAGCGCATAAAAACGGGCGTATGATTGATGTCAACAATGCTAACGACGAGGGACCATTTTCACCGCAAAGAACGGGGACACTTCCTCTTTCTGGGCTTATAAGGTTATGCTACTCCGGGAAATACACGCTCAACGAGATGTTCAATCGGGTACACAAAACGGGCGGGCTTTATGCTTACCTTGGCACAGACAATGTGGAAGAGGTTGAGAAACGAATTGCTCAGGGCGATAAGGAGGCTGAATTCTACCTGACGGCAATGGCTTACCAGATAGCAAAAGAGATCGGGGCATATGCAGCTGTTCTCTATGGAAGGGTTGATGCTATCCTTGTTACGGGGGGAGCTGCTCATTCAGGATTTTTGGTTGATGCAATTAAGGAGCGTGTATCGTTTATTGCGCCGGTATTTGTGTATCCCGGCGAGGATGAGATGTTGGCATTAGCATTGGGGGCATTGAGGGTATTAAATGGCGAGGAAAAACCCAAGGAGTATAAATAGGAGGAATAAATGTCGTATAAAATCCTTGTCATAAATCCTGGGTCAACCTCAACGAAAATCGCGCTATATTTTAATGAGAACGAAGTATTTTCAGAAACGATTCGTCATTCAAGAGAGGAGTTATCGAGGTATCCCAATATACCGAGCCAGTATGAGTTCAGGATGAATATGGTGCTTTCGGCGCTTGAGAGGCATAACTACAAGGTTGAGGATCTCGATGCTGTTGTGGGGCGTGGCGGTCTTCTATATCCCCTTGAAAGCGGCACTTACCGCGTTAACGATAAGATGTGCGAGCATTTGAGGATCGGGGTTCAGGGGGAACATGCCTCAAACCTTGGCGGGCTCATTTCCAAAGCCATTGCAGAAAAAACTGGAATTCCGGCATTTATTGTTGACCCGGTTATAGTGGACGAACTTGAACCTGTGGCGAGAATCTCGGGTTGCCCACTAATACCCCGTAGGTCCATCTTTCATGCGCTCAATCATAAAGCGGTGGCAAGAAAGGTGGCAAAATCACTCGGGAAAAAATATGAGGAGGTAAACCTTATTGTAGCACATCTTGGAGGCGGGATATCCGTTGCTGCACACAGGCGTGGGCGAGTTGTGGATGTGAACAATGCTCTTGATGGTGATGGTCCTTTTGCGCCAGAAAGGTCGGGTGGATTACCAGTGGGAGACCTTGTAAGGCTCTGCTTTTCCGGGAAATACACAATGGACGAGATAATGGATATGATCCGCGGCAAGGGGGGGATGGTCGCCTATACAGGAACAAACGATATGAGAATTATTGGTGAGAGGGCAAAAGCAGGCGATAAGCAGATGGACCTTCTTATTGAGGCTATGGCATACCAGGTGGCAAAAGAGATCGGCGGACTTGCAACCGCGCTTGAAGGTCATATAGACCAGATAGTGCTTACAGGTGGAATCGCAAATAATGAGGATTTCACCTCAAGGATTGTAAGGCGGGTTAAATTCCTCGCTCCTGTGACAATCGTTCCTGGCGAGGAGGAGATGCAGGCTCTGGCTTTAGGGGCATTAAGGGTTTTAACCGGGGAGGAGAGGGCAAAGGAATATAACCCGTTGGAGGAAAAATGAAAACCTTTGAAGAACTATTATCGCGCGCAAAGAGTGTTACGCCAAAAACTGTGGCTGTAGCGGATATCGAGGAAGAAGTCTTAATAGCTCTTGACGAGGCGAACAAAAAAATCGGGATGAACGCTTTTTTGATAGGGAATGTTGATGATGTCAAAAAGATTGCCAGTTCAAACAATGTAGATTTATCCAAGTACGAGTTAGTCAACGAGCCCGACCAAAACAAAGCGCTCAGATTATCGGTCCGTATGGTAAAGGAGGGAAAAGCAGATATTTTGATGAAAGGGCTTGTGCAAACAAGCGCATTTATGCGCGCGGTACTGGATAAGGAAGATGGGCTTGTAGGGGACAGGTTCCTTTCACATTTTGCGCTATTCCAGATCCCTTTATACCACAAGCTTCTCGCTGTTACTGATGTCGCGATAAATATAGCGCCAAATCTTGAGGAAAAGGCAAAAATTATAGAGAACGCGGTCTATGTGTTTAAAAAGCTCAGTGATGAAACGCCCCTTGTCGCATGCCTTGCTGCGGTAGAGCGTGTAAATCCTGTTAAGATGCCCGCCACCGAGGATGCAGCAATACTCTCAAAGATGGCAGAACGAGGACAAATCAAGAACTGTATCGTGGACGGTCCGCTTGCTTTTGATAACTGCATCTCAATGGAAAGCGTAAGAATAAAAAAGATAAAAAGCAAAGTCGCTGGAAACGCAGACATTATACTATGCCCTAACATCGAAACCGGTAACGCTTTATACAAATGCCTCAACGATTTTGCGCAGGCTAAATGTGCTGCTATAGTAGCAGGAGCAAAAGCCCCAATCGTGCTAACCTCCCGCGCTGACACACATGAAACCAAATTTCTATCCATAGTGCTTGCCTCATTGACAAGCAATTAAACGAACCCATTTTACCCCCCACAATTTATGAGCGACACGGTAATCATAATAATGGGACCGACAGCTGTCGGGAAAACAGAAATAGCAATTGAGGTCGCGAAAAAAATCAACGGGGAAATTATCTCCGCGGACTCAAGGCAAATATACAAGGGTCTGATTATAGGAACCTCGGCACCAGTCAACCCCGAAGTCCCATACCATCTTGTGAATTTCCTTGACCCGAAAGAACAATTCAACGCGATGGAGTTCAGCAGGCTTGCAAATGAACTAATAAAAGATATACATAAACGCAAGAAAAGAGCTATTGTGGTTGGCGGCACCGGACTTTACATCCGCGCACTCCTCGGCAATTTCTTCCTCGGCAACACCCGCAACGAAAATATCCGAAGCGAACTCCGCAAAAGACACCAAAAAGGCGAAAACCTCTGGAACGAACTCAACCTAATAGACCCCGAACTCGCAGCAAAAATCCACCCCAACGACTTCGTCCGAATTGAACGCGCACTCGAAGTCTACTACACCACAGGCAAAACTATGACATACCTTCGAAAATTCGGCAACTACCAAAAACCCGATTTCATCTCCAAAAAATTCCTCCTCACTATGAATAAAGACGACCTCTACAAAAAAATAAACAAACGAGTAGATGAAATGATCAACTCTGGCTTCCTAAACGAGGTACAAAACCTTCTCAACTCAGGCATTCCAGCAAATTCACCCGGACTCCAATCACTCGGCTACCAAGAAATCATAAACTACCTCAACGGCAATACCTCACTACCCCAAACAATCGAAAAAATCAAACAAAGAACACGCCAATACGCACGAAGACAATTAATCTGGTTTAAATCAGAAAAAGACACCATCACAATAAACTTGTCAAATACCACAAAGGAAGAAGCAATAAAAATTATAACTGAACTATCAAAATAACCCAAAAGAATAAAAAACCGTGAACGAAATTAACATCGTGAACGGAACCGAAAATCGTGAACGAAAAAAATCGGCGTGAACGAAATCGGGAAGGGAAAGGGGTCGTGAACGAAATCGGTTCGTGAACGAAAAAACTAACGTGCACGAAAGTACAAACGTGAACGAAAAACCTTCTCGTGCACGAACACGAACCCCTCACCACTCAGACCCTTGCCTCTCATCCATCGTTCACGCAAACGCATTTTTATTCGTTCACGTTCACGATTCACGGATCGGATTTCTTATTCGTTCACGTTTTATTATTTTTCCCGAATAGTTCCAGTGCTTTTTCGAGTTCTTTGAGGTCAAGTTGGGTGTTAAAGCAGGGTCCGTATGGGCGTTTATTTGTTATGCCGTAGGTTGGGATTGGGTATGCGTCGTTTATTCCGCTTAGGAGGTCTCGTTCGCAGGCGACTGCTATGATTAAATCAGGGCGGGCATCCACCACAATTTTGCGGGCGATGCTTCCGCCTGTTGCTACGGCAATTTTTGTAAATTTGTTCAGATATTTTGAATTCAGTTCGCCTATTACGCATTTGCCGCATTTTTTGCAGTCGGTTATATTTCTGGTGATTCTTTGTGGGCATTCTGACCATTGGAGGCAGTGGGGCAAAAGGAGGAGGAGGCTGTTGGTTTTAATTCTTTTCTTGGTGGCTAATATGAGGGTGTTATTGAGGGCTATATAGCTCAGGCGGATTTTGTCGGGGTGGATTTGGAGGATTTTTCCGAGAAGTGTGACTATTGGAAGGAGGACTCTTACGGTTATTTGTTTTTTGCCGTGCGGGTAGAGTAGATCCATTTTTGTTATTGTGGTGAGAGTAAGAAGGAGCAATCCGCCGCCTATTATTAGGACAGCGAGTGCTGAGAGTATAAAAAAGATAATGGGCAATTCTTTGGTTATAGTATGAAGACGCGGGTATATGAGGTAGTTAAGGGTGACCAATAGAAGCAGGAAGATTATAAATGCTACCCAGCTCAGGACCAGGAAGAGTTTTGGCTTCATTGGAATAATTCGTTTTTCTGGATTTTATATCCGTTCCAGAAATCGCGGGCTTGCATTATTTTTTTGCCTTCCGGCTGTAGTTCTTTAACAACAATTGTTCCGTTACCGGTAGCTACAAGCAGACCATCCTTATCCTTTGATAGTCCGAGTATTTCGCCTGGTTGTCCTACTAGTATTTCGTTTTTTTCCGGGCTTGCTTTGAGGACTTTCACAAGCATATCGCGGAAAATCGTCACTGCGCCCGGTGTTGGTGCCAATCCGCGGATAAGGTTCGAAATATTTATTGCTTTGTCGTGCCAATTTATTTTACGGTGGATTGCAAGAATTTTAGGGGCTCTGCTTGCAAGGTTGTGCGGCTGTGGTATCGGCTTAAAGCCAGGGCTTCTCAATAATTCTATGCTTTTTAGTAACACAGGCACACCCAATTCAGCGAGTCTCCTTCTGAGCTCGCCAGCGTTTTCTTCCGGCATAATTTCAACTTCTTCCTGTAATATAATGTCTCCGGCGTCAACCTGTTTTCCGAGGACAAAGGTTGTTATACCGGTCCTGGTTTCGCCTTTTATGATTGCCCAGTTTATTGGTGCTGGACCCCGGTAGCTCGGGAGTATTGAGGGGTGGAGGTTTATCGTGCCTAAGACAGGGATTGAGACGATTTCTTCCGGAAGAACCGCAAAGGAGATCACAACTCCAAGGTCGGGGTGAAGGTCTTTTATTTTTTCAATTATATTGTTACTTCTTAATTCCTCCCGTGAAACCTCGCAAACAGGAAGGCCAAGTTCCCTGGCGACAACCTTAATTGGTGTTGGATGTCTTCCCTGATTCCTTCTGCCGGGGAGGTCTTTGTAGGTAACAACAAGCACAACCGCATATTTTTCGCTTAGCGCCTTAAGGCTCGGAACCCCAAAATCGTCGGCGCCATAAAAAACAATCCTAAGTCCTTCCCCCATATTTCTGTGCTATTTCCTCAAGTTCCCTTTTTATTAGATGCCTCTTTGTTGATGATATGCGGTCAATAATGAGCACACCATTAAGATGGTCTATCTCATGTAGCGCCGCCCGTGCCATAATACCGTCAAGTTCAATAACTTTCTCCTCCCCCTGCGGAGTCAGGCAGGCAAACTTAATATGTTTTGGCCTTTCTATTTCAAGATAAAGTCGTGGAAAACTCAAACAACCCTCCTCAAGTTTTTCCCTGCCGGAAACGGCAAGAACTCGTGGATTTATCGCCGGGATTATTCTCTCCTCCTCAGGAAGTAAAATGAGCGCAATCGCAAGGTCAACTCCCACCTGATTTGCCGCAAGACCAAGCCCACGATACTTTATAAGGCTCTCCTTCATATTCTCAATAATCTGCGCAATTGAATCATCAAAAACCTCAACCTGTCGAGCCTCTTTTCTAAGTATCGGATCCGGATAATAGCGAAGCGGGAGTATCATAACCTTCCCCTTTTACACTTCTAAAATATACAAAAATAGAATAAAATCAAGTAGTACAACAAGCGAATTCTCGCTAATCTTTTACCTACTGAAATCTCCACGCCTGTAGAACCCTTTTCGTTGTGCTTTCCTGAACAAACACAATCACGCTGAAATTTTCCCGGTTAACCCCTGCCCAGTGTATGGTAAAATTCTTTTGCTCAAAGGAACGCGCGGCAAGAACAATATAGGAAATACGAACAAATTTTCGCATTGAACCATAAAAATCCCGCTCGCCATTTGAACCTGGCGGAACCTCATAATGAACCCAATCCTCAACAAGGACAGCATATAAATCCCCCGCAACATCTCGGAAGGCATAAATCCCGAGCGAGACAGACACCTCCTCAGGTTCGAACTCAAGTGTTGCGGTAAATCCAATATCTGACTGGAGATTCAACTCGTTCGACACAATCTCAGTTGCGAGCGCTGAATCCGTAGGGTCACTAACCCGTGTCCCGTCAATAAAAAGGTCTGGCGCTGAGGAAACCGAGTAGAAATCAGAACGAGCCTGATTATCAACCGGATTAGCCATATAAAATGGGTCATACGGATTGGGAAATCTTGTATGATAAGAAACAAGAATCGCCCTTTGACCAATTCCATTGACAATTGACCGAACAAACCTGCCGGTCTGCACACATGCCTGACAACTCACATTGCTGAACTCCTCAATCAGAACACCTTTAGTAGGAGAAAGAGTAAAATTAACGGTTTGATACTGGTTTTCCTCAACGACAACGCTTTTTGCGGGCTCGCTTATAAACCCTGAAAGTTCCACCGAAACAAGATGTTCCCCCACCCCCACCTGAACAGTATCGGGTGTAATATGCTCGGAATTTTGGAAATCCACATAGATACTCGCTCCCTCTGGAAACGAGCTTACCACAATCCAACCCATTCTCTCCTCACGCGCAAGTTCAAAGCGAAATTCCTTCCGCTCGCCTTTAGCAAGGATAAAGGAGGTTGATTCGGCTTTAAAACCCAAAAGATACAATTTAAGCAAATGCTCACCTGCTCCTATCTCAAGACTATCCGGTGTAAGACGCCCCGTATTCTTACCATCAACAACTATGACCGCACCGGATGGGTTTGACATAACCACTATTTTCCCTGTCTCCTCGGGCGTTATCGGATTCTCTTTCTTTGAGCATCCAGCCATAACAAATATAATAAAAAAGATTTTTAACGCTCCTCTCATTCTATCTCCAGTGTTGCCATTAAAATAAGCACATATCACCTCACTCGCAATAGCCAAAGTTATGCTTGACCTCAAACCCTAAATTTCGTATACTTTTAGTGAAGAGAAAGGAGAGAGGTATGAAAAAAGTAAGATGGATTTATTTTTTGCTGATTTTCTCAACCACACACTTTAGCGCAGTTCCGCGAATAATAAATTACCAGGGAAGGCTCGTTGATTCGAGTGGCGTTGGTGTGAACGATACGCTAAATATGACATTTAGCCTATACACGAGCGAAAGTTCCACTTTTCCGCTCTGGACAGAAAATCACACCGAAATAATCGTTACAAAAGGCTTTTTCTCGGTGGCTCTTGGACAAATAAATCCTTTTCCCGATTCTCTTGACTTTGGCAATCCATACTGGATAGAGGTAGCAATTGGGGCGGAACTTCTTTCGCCACGGGAACCGCTTCTTGCAACCCCTTATGCCATCCACGCTATCTACGCGGACAGCTCAAACGGCGGGATTCAAAATCAGTATTCAATTGACCAGCCAGCTTCTTTCAGGATTAGCGGAAACGGCGCGATAGGTGGGAATTTGGGCATAGGCACAACAAGTCCATCAAGCCGGCTTGATGTCTACGGAAAAATCAGGGAGTACGGGCATGACCTTGTTCCACGAGGTGTTATCCTTATGTGGTCAGGTTCCATAACAACGATACCCGGTGGATGGGCGCTGTGCGATGGTGGAACATATCTTGCACCGAATGGCGAGCTTGTTGCAACACCAGATCTCAGGAACTATTTTATCGTTGGTGCAGGGGCTCTTTTCCCCGCTGGTGCTACAGGCGGAAGCTCAACACACTCGCATTCGGTTGACATACCTGTGTTTACTTCCTCAAGCTCAGGTGACCATTCCCATTGGATTGACCCGCCAAGCACGAGCACAAGCTACGCTGGCGACCATTCCCATTGGGTTGACCCGCCCAATACAGGCACAAGTAGTGTTGGCGACCACTCACATTCGTATTCAGGACAAACAGCTTCATCACCTGTCAATTGTAATTATTACACATATGCTCCTGATGCATACCGGGATATTTGCGACGAACATACCCACTCCTATTCCGGCACAACAAGCTCCGCAGGTGGACATTCGCACTCCGTTGATATACCAGGCTTCTACTCCTCCACCACTGGCGGACATTCTCACTCTCTTGATGTACCAGGATTTTCCTCTTCCAGCGCCGGCTCACATTCTCATACCATTGACCCACCTAACACCACAACATCCACCCAATCCAGCCTACCACCTTACTACGCTCTCGCTTTTATTATGAAACTCTGACCTCTCAGAAAAGAGCATAGAACCCTGGCTAATGGTTTAATTTATTCAATTAATTGAATATCGTGCGCATAGATTATACAACTTTTTCCTGTAAGTCGCCTTTTCATTTGCACAAGACCATCCTTCACACTCGGGAACTCAACCTCGTCAACATAAACCATATACATAACCATATGCCCCGGAAATATATGCGAACCCATAAGCGGTTCCAATTTGTCCACAACACCATGAACCACGGGAAGTTTAATATAACTTTCTATCCTGAGGTTCTTCAAGGTTTTAATCAGCGCATCCTCAAAACCAACATCAAGTGCAACTGTTATGCATTTCATAAAATATCACCTCGGAAGTTTTCATTTTAGAACAATATCCTTTTGAGACGTTTTTCTACAATTGAATAGATAACCGGGACAAGCACGAGAGTAATAAAGGTTGAGACAAAAAGCCCGCCAATAACAGAGATCCCCAGCGGGTTCCAGAGTTCGCTTCCCTGCGCCTTTGATAAAGCAAGCGGAATAAGCCCGAAAATTGTGGTAAGGGTCGTCATAAGAACCGGGCGAAGTCTTCGCTTTGCACCCATAACAATGACCTCATCAAGCGGGTGTCCACGCCAGCGGAGAATATTCATATAATCAACAAGGACTATAGCGTTATTGACAACAATTCCGACAAGCATAACAAGCCCCACAAACGACATAACGCTGAAAGTAACACCTGTTATAAGAAATGCAAGCGCAACACCGGTAACAGCCGCCGGGACAGAAAAGATGATAATGAAAGGATCGAGGAAGCTCTCAAACTGGGCAGCCATAACAAGATAAACAAGCAAGACACCAACGATAAAAGCTAAAAGAAGGGTTGAAAAGGATTCAGCCTGGTCTTTCGCCTGCCCTGCAACCTTTATTGATACACCCTGTGGCAAGTAAAGATGTTTGAGCTTTGCGTTAAGTTCCCGTGTGAACTCGCCAAGGGAGATACCCGCAAGGTCGCACTCCACACGAACATATCTCATCTTATTCTTCCTCTCAATCACAAGCGGGGAACGAGCAATATGAATAGTGCATAAGTTTGCCAGTGGAACAAACTTCCCTGTGGGTGTCGGTATCATCAGGTTTTCGAGCGTTTCGACATTCTTTCGCGAAAGCGAATCAAGCTGAACAAATATAGCAATATCGCTTCCCCCACGCCTTATAGATGTAGCCTGCACGCCATATATTGCCGACCGGACATAGCTTGCGATTGCAGCGGGCACAAGCCCAACTGTTCGGGCACGGTCACGGTCTATAAGCAACTGGATTTCCTCCTCGCCAGGTTCACGGGAAACAAGTATGCCCGTTGCACCCCTGATGCCTGAAATCATTGCCTCTATTTTGTTCGCTACAGAATCCGTTTGCAAAATGTCATCGCCGTAAATCTCAACACTTATCGCCTTGCCCATACCCATAAAACCAGCCCCGCCTTGTTGCTGAGTAGTAAAATATATCTTCTTCACGCCAAGCATATTTTTGAAACGCCTGTTTAACTCTTCAGCTATATCTTTTGAGCTTCTCTTACGCTTGTCCTTATCCACGAGGCGCAAAATGATCATAGATTTGCTCGGGGATTCTGCCATTCCCATCATAGCCCCCAGCCCAATATCTGTCCTTCCAGCCCTGCAGCCAATATAAATTGCTTCAGGGACAAGCTCAATTATTTCAGATTGAAGGCTATCGGTAAGTCGCCATGTGCTCTCAAGCGATGTCCCAAGCGGCATTTCAATTGTTCCTATAACTCTGTTCTCATCGCTTTCCGGGAAAAATTCGGTCTTCAGCTGTGTCAGGATTAAAACCCCCGCAACGAAGAAAAGGAGCGCAAAAAGCAAAATAAGCTTTTTATGTTTAAGTGCCCAGGTAAGGATTTTCTCATAACTATTTTCGAGCAAGTTGTGAAATTTTCCTGCTAACCTCTCTAATATGCCGACCTTTTGCGGGTTGTAGAAAATCAGCTTTGAACCCATCATAGGGGTCAAAGTGAGAGCAGAGAAAAGGGATATTGATATTGTGATTGGAACAGCCCAGGCAAGCTCCCGGAAGAGAACACCAACAAGCCCTTTAACAATAAGAAGTGGAAGGAATATTACAACGGTTGTTGTGGTAGATGCAAGAATAGCTTCGCTTACCTCCTGCGCGCCGAATATCGCTGATTGGCGGGGGCTTTCGCCTTTCTGACGGTGGTAGAATACGTTCTCGAGAACTACTATCGCATTATCAACAACCATACCAATTGAAATCGCAATAGCCGAAAGCGAAATCATATTTATTGTTGAACCTTTTATGTATAGGAAAAGAAAAACAACTATAAGAGAAATTGGGATTGTAGAGGATATGATTAAGCCCGAATCAAATCGCCCAATCAAAAGGAGGGTGACAAGAATTACAAGGATTGCCGCGTAAAAAACGGTTGTTGCGAGGTTCCCGACAGATTTTTTGATGAAATCAGATGTATCAACTATGACATTTATTTTCACGCCAGGGTACTTTTCCTCAAGTTCACGGATACGTTTGATAACCGCTGAAGATACTTTAACAGTATTTGCGCCGCTTCGCTTGTAAAGCCCGAACATAACCCCGGGCTTCTTGTTAACGCTCATATAGTTTATTCGCTCAGCATAACTATCAACCACGGTTGCAATATCAGAAAGCCGTATGATCTTCCCTCCCCGTAGCCCCACAACGACACCCTCAAGCTCGCCTGCCTGCTTTATATCAGCGGGCACACGCACAAGGTAGCTCTTCTTGCCGATTTCAATTTCGCCCGCTGGAAGCGTCACATTCTCAGCCCTTATTGCATCAACAACATTCTGAATTGAAAACCCATACCCATCAAGCTTGCTCTTATCAACAATCACATTTATCTGTTTCTTCTGCCCGCCAGAAAAAATTATTGTGGAACCAACACCATCAATCTTTGCGAGTTCGGGCGTGATATCCTTGTCAACAATCTCGCGAAGGTCAATATCCTTTCTTTCAGTGGTCGCCGCCATAATCAGGATTGGCATCTGGGTAACATCAAATTTGAACAGTACAGGTTTTTCAGCCTCATCTGGAAGGTAAGGCGAGACCCTGTCAAGAGCATCACGAATATCACCTGCTGCTGCGTCAAGGTCGGTTCCCCAATTGAAAGTGACTGTCACCACAGAAATATTTTCCTGCGAGTATGATGTCACATCCTTCACATTGGGGATTGCTGACAACGCCTCTTCTAATGTCTGCGTCACAAGCTTTTCAACATCAAAGCTGCCGGACGAGGGGTAGGTTGTTATAACGGAGATCACCGGTAAGGTTATATCGGGGAGGAAATCTATTGGCAGAAGCCCAAGCGAAACAACCCCCGCAATAAGAAGGGCAGCAAAAATAGCAAATGTGAGTGTTGGACGAGAAACCGCAAGTTCAATAAGCTTAATCATCTTGCCCCCTCGGTTATGATTTCTATCTTCTGTCCATCCTCAACAATCCCCTGCCCAATGATAAGCACGGAATCGGTTTCCTTAAGCCCGGCTTTTACCTCATAGACCTTCCAATCTGTGGTACCGACAAGTATCGGCTTTTGTCTTGCTATTCCGCCAGAGGCAACAAAAACATAGCTTGTATCGTTGAATATTACCGAAGAATACGGAACAGTGAGAACGCTTTCTGCTCGGTCAATCACAAGTGACATTCTGACAAACATACCGGGGCGTAGCTTATGAGAGATGTTTTGAACGATCACCCGCGCGTCCCTTGTGTGGCTAACCGGGTCAAGAAAACTTGCAACCCACGAGACTGTGCCCGAAAGCGTATCACGAACATCTTCCGGGTTTACTATCCTGACAACCTGATTGGGCTTGACATTCTCTGCGTATCGCTCAGGGACTGTGAAATTTATTTTAAGCCTGTCTATCTTCGCTACACGGGCTATAGGAACCTGGGGCGCAACAAGTTCGCCTGGCGACAAATCCATATGCGACAAAATACCATCAAGTGTCGATTTCACAGGTACCGGTTTGAACTCAAGCCCCGGGACCTGACGCTCAAGTAGCGCTATTGCCTCATCCTTTTTCACCTCGCTCCCCTCGGGCTTAAGATATTTGATAAACCTCCCGGGAAGGTCAGCGAATATATACGCATCATCAATACCCTCAAGCGTTCCCGTAAATGTCAGGCTTTTTTCTACATTGCCGACTTTCGGAAAAGTGATTTTAACCGGAACCACCTTCTCCTCAATCTTTAAAGAATCCGCTTTCTTTTTGCCAGAACACCCCGCCATTACTAACAACAAAACGGCAAACACAAGGGCTATTTTCACGAGCCTTCTCATTTTTCCTCCCTTATATCATACAAGCCCGACGATTTCATCAGGCTTGAGCGTGCCTTAAGATAATTGTGCAATGCCGAAATATAACCGAATTCAGCCTGTGTGTACTGAAGTTCGGCATCCTTATATTCGAGGTTGGAGAGAAAACCGTTATTGAATTGCTCCTCTGCGGTTTTGTAAGCAGCGCTTGCAAGGTCAAGTGTGTGACGAGCAAGTTCAAGTTGTTCCTTAGCAAGCGTGAACTCAAGATATCCACTCCTTATCTCAAACTCCACCCCTTCTCGCGCCTGGTTTTCCTGCGACAAAATTTTATCAATATTTATCCTCGCCGATTCGTATTCATACTTATTGTAGAAACCATCAAAAATCGGCAACTTGAAAAACACCGTCGTCATCCAGTTTGACCTGAACTCGTTCTCGTAGTAAAATGGCTTATTGTAAGAATATGTGAGGCTAATGCCAATCGAGGGAAGATATTTTTTCCATGCCATATCCTTTGCCAGTTCAGCGATATGGCGAAGATACGCAAATGTTTTTAGTTCGGGGCGATGCTTAAAGCCCAAATGGATTAGCGAATCAAGGGGATAGTCAAACGGAATATAAGCAAGCGAACCCTCAACCTCAAAGACCGTATCCTGAGGAAAACCCACTGCAATGGCAAGGGCTTGTCTTGCGATTTGAAGTTGTGTTTTTGTTTCATTAACCCTGACAAGAGCCTGCGAAAGGCTTAATTCAGCCTGTTGAAGCGAGAGTTTCGGAATCCTGCCCTCATTGAATTGGGCACGACTGACCTCAAGGTGCTCTTTTGTTCTTGCAAATGAGGATTCCGCTATTGCAAGCGCAGACTCCACAAGTTTATATGAATAGTATGCGAGCTCTATCCTGTTCCTCACTTCGTTTCTGGTTTGCTCAAGCTGAAGCGATTTGACCTGAAGCATATTCCTTGACAAATTATAAGCGTCAAGCCTCAATCCTCCGGCAAACAATATGTAGTTCAGATTGAGCGTGTTCTGGTAGTTATTCTTAAATCCAAAAGTGATCTTCTGCGCAAAAGGACCGCTTCCGAATGTCATCTCCGGTAGTTTTTCGGTCCTCGTAAATGTTGACTGGAATGTGAGAGTCGGAAGGAACGAGGAGAAAGCCTTGTTTACCTCCTGCGCCTGCATCTGAACCTCATACTCGGATGTCCTTATCGTTTTCGCGCGCTTTAATCCCTCCCTCACGAGCTCTTCAAGTGTAAGTGCGCGCGCTTGACTAAACCCGGTGACAAAGATAAAGAGCAACACAATTTTAAAAGTATATCCGCAGGTTTCTGGCTTTTTCCAGCCCATTTATCCTCCTTAAATCGGCTATCCTTTCAGGATACCGTTGTATAGTATCGGTAAAAAGTGTTTTCGCATTGATTCTATAGTTGTGGTTCGCTGGCTCATAGAAAAAAGCATCCCGAGAAAGACAAGCGCAAGTTCATCGGCGGGGTAATCCCGAAATGCCCCCTCTTTAATCCCCTGTTCAAAAAGTTGTGTTATGGCTTGTCTTATAAATTCTATGTGTGGCAGAATCTTTCGCCCAACAGACCTATGAACCTCCGGGGAGAACTCCCTTGCAGCAGGGAAAAAGAACGACGGGCGCTCACCCCCGGCAAGCTCGATAAATCTCTCAAAAAGGAGTTCAAGTTTTTCTCTGGCTTTAACCTTCCTGGCGAGGATATCCGTGAGAATATTGCGGAAAAGTTGAAGATTGCTCTCAAAAAGCGCTGCGCAAAGCTCAGCCTTGCTTTTGAAATAAATATACAAACATCCTTTCGACACCCCGGCAGATTTAGCAATCATATCCATAGAAACCGAATCATAGCTCTTTGTGCTAAAAAGCCTTCTTGCTACCCCGAGTATTTTTTCCTTTTTGTTCTTCGTTGTTCTCATATTATGACTGACTGGTCAGTCAGTATAAATATATTTACACGATAAAATATGTCAAGCACTTTTTTAATTAATATGGAAACTTGCGATTGGTTAGCATATAATTAAACTATTGGAGATTAGGCGCTTAGAATGCCCCAATTCCTTGGGCCACGACTTCTTCAAACCAATCCTCCTGTTCCGTAAACTAAAATCGTAAGATTTGTTTAGCGGTAAAGAAATAAATAAAAAGCCCTGATGCATCCGCAATGGTAGTGATTAGTGGGCTACTCGCAACTGCGGGGTCAATTCTTACCGCGTTGAAAATTATCGGAAGTAGCAACCCCACAAGATTTGACCATATTACAATTAATAGCATAGATAATCCAACAACTATTGCCAGATTTACTGTTATTCCTCGCCACAAGAATGTTATCCCGAAAATTATTAACCCTAAAGAAAGGGCAAGCAAGAGCGCAACAATAAGCTCCTTCAATATAGTCTTCCATAACTCTTTCGGTTTAAACTCGCCTGTCGCTAACGCCCTTATAATAATCGTGGAAATCTGGGACCCTGCATTACCACCCGTGTCTATCAAAACGGGCATAAAAAATGCCAGTGCAGTTATAGCTGCTATCATATAACTAAAATGCTCGATTATTTTTGATGCGCTTAAATCCGCTAAGACAAGGGCTATTAGCCAAACAACCCGTTTCAAATATAACCTGAAAGGCGACGCATTTCGGTAGCTTATATCTATAGGAATAACCGATGATATCTTATGTATATCCTCTGTCATCTCCTCTTCCGCAACATCAAGAATATCATCAAATGTGACAATCCCCACAAGTATCCCCGACGAATCCACTACCGGGAGAACCGAGTAATCGTATTGTTTCATTATATTTAACGCTTTTTCCTGGTCATCATAGGCAGAAAGGTATACCACCTTCCCATCAAGAATATTGCCGATTTTCTCATCAGGCTCTGCAAATATAATATCGTGAAGATGGACATCATCAACCAATCTCCCGCTATTATCCACTACATAAAGAATGTTTATCGTTTCTTTGTCTTTCCCGAATTTTCTGATATACTCTAATGCTTCGTCACGGGTGAAATCCGGTTTTATCGTGAGATAATCGGTGGTCATCAATCGCCCGACGCTATCCTCGGGATATCCCAACAATTTTATTGCTTTATCTCGCTCCGCTTTAGTAAGTCCGCCGATTATTTTTTGAACAAGCTCCGCTGGAAGTTCCTCAAATAGCGCGGTTCTGTCGTCCGGGTCCATTTCCTCTACAATTTGTATCGTTTCCTCCTGTGTCAGTTCCTTCAAAAACAATTCCTGCTTTTCGGGTTCGAGATAAGAGAATACATCGTAGGCAAAATCCTTTGGCAAAAGCCTGAATAATATTATCGCCCAGCGGGTTTTTAGGTCGCTAAGTAAATACGCTACCTCGGAGGGATTCCATTCAACAAGAACCTCTTTCAGTTCTCTCCACCTGTGTTCCTCAATCAGTTCTTCTATCTCAGGCTTAAGAAGTTCTTTCAGCATAGCGTTATATCCTTTCTAAATTGGAATAAATAAAGTATTTAAATATATAATTATGTCAAGTGGAGATTAGGACGCCCGCAAACCCAAACAATTGCCTCACAAGCTGGGGAAAAACAGAAGAGAGAAATTTTTCAACACAGAAAAATACTATTTATACAGACTTGATTCTTCTCTGGTGACTATTTTGCCATCCTGAAGGTATATTATCCTTTCAGTTTGCTCTGCGAGTTCCAGATCGTGCGTGGCAATGATTATTGCGATCCCTGATTTAGCAAGCTCTCTAAACAACTCCAGTATTGAATCCCGCACTTTTGTTTCAAGCCTTCCTGTGGGTTCGTCAGCAATAAGTATTTTGGGCAAATTCACAAGAGCTCGTGCAATAGCTACCCTCTGCATATCCCCACCATTTAGCATATTTGCCATTACCTTTTCTTTGCCCTTAAGCCCGAGCCTCTCGAGCAACTGTGAAACCTCTTTTCCTTTGTGGGCTCTTTTTATAAAAACTCGCGGCAACAGGACATTTTCTTCAACATTCAGGGTTGGTATTATGTAGAATTGTTGAAAGATAAACCCTATGTTCTTCCTTCTAAAATCTGTAAGTTGAGCCTCACTAAACCCATTAACATCAACTCCGGCGATTTTCAACTCCCCTTCTGTTGGCACATCGAGACAGCCCAGCAGATTCATAAGTGTTGTTTTTCCTGAACCTGAGGGTCCAACAATTGAAAGAATCTCGCTGGGATATACCTCAATGTCAATGCCATCAAGGGCTTTAACCGTTTCATGCCCCCGTTTATAATACTTCTTTATCCCTTTCGCCTCTATAACCTTTTCCATGTCTATCTAAGCCTCTCGTCTTTCTCTATATACCCATCAACAAGATGAATCACACGGTTTGCCAAATACCCGAGTTTAACATTATGCGTAGCGGCAATAATCGTTATCTTCTCTTCCCTGTTTATCTGTTGAAAAATTTCGTATATGAGCAAGGCATTTTTCGTGTCAAGGTTCCCTGTTGGTTCGTCCGCCAAAATTATTTTCGGCGAAATAACAAGCGCCCGTGCTATTGCAACTCTCTGAAGCTCGCCCCCGGAAAGCTCCTCAGGATAATGATGTAACCGTTTCCCAAGCCCGAGCCTCTCCAAAATTTGAACCGCTCGTTCGTCCTTATCTTTAATCCTTGCGAAAACAAGCGCGGCTTTTACATTCTCAAGCGCTGTAAGGCTCGAAATCAAAAAGAAATCCTGAAAAACAAATCCGATGTTGCCACGCCGTAGATAAGATAATTGTTTCTCGGTTAGTGAAGAAAGTTCGTGTCCCATCAGTTTGAGTTTGCCCCCCGTCACACCATCAAGACAACCAATCAGATTTAAAAGCGTTGTCTTACCTGCACCAGATGGACCCATAATCGAAACAAACTCACCTTCATTAATCTCAAAATCAATCCCCTTGAGCGCAACTATATCCTCACCGGGCAGTTTATATATTTTCGTAAGCTTTTCTGCTTTAACCATTACACTCTCATTCTCCGCTTCTAATTGCCTCAATTGGTCTCATTGAGGATGCTCTAAAAGCAGGATAGAGTCCAGATATTAATCCTAATAAAATAGCGCCAATAAACGAGATGATAAGAAGCTGGGGGGTAATCAATATTAGTTTACCTGAAGGGGCATAAGGCAGGATTCGCTTGACAAAATACTCAACAACATTCCCTCCCAGTATTGCGATGATTGAGCCACCAATGCCACCAGCAGCACACACAAGAATCGTCTCCAGCCAGACAAGTTTGAATATATCAAGGTTTGAAGCTCCAATGGCTTTCATTACGCCAATCTCCCGGGTTCGTTCAAATATTGACATAAGGATTGTGTTTATAACGCCAATAATGGCAACAAGAATTGCAATTACAGCAACTGATGTTACAAGTACGCGAGCGGTTGAAACAAGGCTCAAGATTGTATTTTTAACCTGCGCCATACTTACTATTTGAATTTCCGGAATATCCTGCAAGGCATCCTCAAATTCTCCGAGCTCTTCTACCCGTTTCAGTTTTATGCCAATCCCTGTCAACCTCCCTGGAAGGTCAAAAATTCGTTGAGCTGTTTTTAGCGGAAGAAAGATAAGCCCATCATCTTGAGTGCCAGTTCGTTCTATAATACCAACAACAGTTAATATTTTATCTACACTGGGAACAAATATTTTATCGCCGACTGAACGTTGTTCAAGTTCAGCAACCTCGTATCCCATAATAGCCTCATAAGCGGTATCGCTTGAAAACCACCCCCCGGATTTGAACTTAATCCAGGGTTTAAGGTCAAGGTAGTTTTTGAGAATGCCGGAGTATATAGCAACTCCACCCCGCCCACCAGCCTTTTCAGGGTCAAAAACAGTTGCAATGAGGTGTGGCGAAATCTTATCAACCCGTTCATCTTTCGCTATCTTATTGTACGCCTCTTCCGGCATATATTTAAGTCCCCCTCCACCCTGAAGCATCATCGTTGCGGCCTCGTAAGGACATCCTTTAGCAGTCACAAGTACCTGATAACCCATTTTATCGATATCGTTTGTTAGCGCCCTTTTATAACCATTATTAAATCCGAGAAGGCTAACCAATACTGCAACCGCAATCGCTACCCCCCCAATAGTGAGAAAGGAGCGGATTTTTCGCCTTTTAAGATTTTTATAAGCAAGGATACAGAGGTTCATTTTGCCTCAACCCCCATCCCATGTAGCATTGTTTTGGCTTCACGCGTCATAACAGTTCCCTCAATTGCAACTTTCGCCCTTACTTTTTGTGGAAGCGTAAAGCCCGAAAATTCAACATATATCATACCGGTTTCATCCTTTATATCGCACCAATGACCACCCGGGCATTCGTCAACAATTTCGCCCTCAACACGCACAGTTTTGCCCTCGTATGCCGCAGGATTTGCCAATATTTCTCCAATTTTCGTCACACTTTTTGTCATAATTGGATTGCCAAAGGTCTCCGATTTTTTGCATCCCGTTATCGCAAACATCACGATAAAAATTGCAAATAGTATAAGATTACTTCTTTTCATTTCTCACGCCTCCTTTTGTTTTAAGATACACTTCCTCATATTTATCTTTTAAAACAAATTTATCAAGTATGATAAGGTTTTTCTTTACTGCCCGCATAGTTGCTAAAAAATCGTTATGACTATTCTGACTTGGATCTTTGATTTTACTTACTTTCTCACTGCCAGTATAGAAGTCAGCGAGGGTTAATCCCTTAAATTGATCACAAAAGGATGGCGCAGTAAATTTCTTCGCCTCAGGGGACGATATTTTCTGATAATAGAATTTCAAAATCTTCCCTGTCGTGTCAATCGCTAAAATGACCTGTAATAACCCAAATATCCCCTTTTGATTAACACCGTGCACATAGCCAATCACTTCTTTCCCTTTCAAGACTGTATAAATAGTGTATGGCAGATCAATTGATTCGTACACTGGTTCAAGTTTGTCGCCAAGACGCTCTTCAATTGCTTTTGCAAGTTCTTCGCCACCTCTATCCTTAATTGATACATAATCGGTTTTATAGCCTGTTGATTGAGGGAATAATTTTTTTATATCCCTATCCGGATCGGTAAGACTACACGCCACTGCAGAAATAAGCACGGACACGAACACCAAAGTGAATAATGTGGACACAATTATGGCGAAGGTTTCTCGTTTCATTCGTTACCCCCTTTTATATACATAAAGCTGTACAAATATTTGTTTATCAGGTTGTCTGCCCATTGCATATATGTCGTGGAAATATGTTGTTCGAAGAGTTATGGATGAGTTTACTTTATAGGAGATCCCGGCGCTAACAGTAAGATCCCGTGAATCTCTATTGCTTAAATCATCCTGCCAGTATAGACTTTGCAGTTCAAGTTCCAGCGATTGAAAAAATGGCAATGTGTAATCCGATTCCAAAAGTGCGCCGAACATCTTATTTTGGTCATTCTTCCCGTAAGCAATTTCCCCTTTTAACAAAAATGGTCCAACTAAATATTGGGCATCAACACCGACCCGTTTCTTTGAAATTATCATTCCGTAATCTGGAGCTGGGAAGGTGCTCATATCCATACTTTCAAAAACCTTGCCATAAATAAACGATAAACCAACCTGAAAGTTCCTCTCTGAGGGTGAGCCTACCCTTCCACTAACAAGATAGCTCCCGCTTTTTATTGTTATGCCCATCCCCTGTCCGAGCGTTAATGCAAGCGCATAATCAAAGTACTCCAGAGCACCACGAAATGCTATTCCCCAGTCCTGCTTAAAACCGATGTTTTTTTGAGCAAATGTTTGAAGAACTGTGCCATGAGTGTCAACATTTGGCTCAAGACAGAATGGTATATCAAAATGCCCAGCGCGAATATTATATCCGTACGCAATTTTATACTCAAGCAAGGCATTGTGAATCTCAAGTGCGAATGCCTTTTTGAATTTCTGATCAAAATCATAAGTCAGTCGTGCTTGCAAATCTAATGTAAGGTAATCGCCATAATCTCCTGAAAATTTTCTATAATACTCCAATCCGATTGAATTTTTAAGCGCAATCGTTTTACTTCTCCATCCATAAATGCGTGAATAACCTCCAATAAGATTTAGTTCTAAATATGTTAGCGAACTCTGCCCCGCTGCTATAAGCGGTATTCCCAGAAACACTATCAAAACCGAATTCCTTATCTTTTTCATATTAAGTAAAATACTCAACTATTTCCAAATGTCAATATTAATTTGCACAGAGTATTGTGAATAAATTTGCATTGTAAAACACTTTTTGGTCGGGAAGGCATTAATCAAAAGTGGTGGGAAAACCACTTAATAGAGGAACGGAAAAATAAAAAGAGTCAAGCTTTTTTCCCAAAAATGATGGAGAAAGAAGAATTTGATGTCGGGAAAAATAAACCTTGACGCCCCAAAAATATAAGGACAAATTCCAGGTGTTAAATTTTCTTTTCCAAAGATTATATATTCCAAACTTTAAATTTTTCCTTCTGCCAATAAAGCTTCCTCTGTGTACATTTGTTTATTTGTGGAATTAAACTCATGTTTAATTTGCCCAATAAGATTGTCCGTGCTGAAAATTTTCCAATATACAGGAATAAAAGCACTTTTACCTGCGCGTTTTGCTCTCTCAATCTTAAAACTAACTATTATATGTCTTGCATCATAAATTACCTTAAAATCCGATGGTCTCTCTGCTGGCGAAAAATAAAAAGACCTTTGGGTAGTTTGATAATTTCCTTTCCATATCCTGATCTAAAAGGATAAGATTATTTTCCCTGCCGTCGTCGTTCTTCATATATGCCCAAGAGAGGCTAATACCTTGAGCTCTATTAATTATCTTTTTTACCTTTTC